>UMCE01004774.1_pt1 | contig 85923 bp, 97 predicted proteins | sample 1964191 | NCBI WGS metagenome assembly UMCE01 (sample SAMEA4835964, study PRJEB28245) | human gut metagenome | biome: gut microbiome; material: fecal sample | place: Denmark | collected 2008
ATAGGTAATCGTCTAATTAGATATTTTTTTGTCTATTATTGTTAATTCAATATTATTCTTTATAATAATATATATTATTTAGGAGATGAAGATATGTTAAATTTTGTTTTATGCGATGATAATAAAAACATTTTAGACAAATTATCACAGATGCTGGAAAATATTTTTCTTCAAAATGACTATAATGCAAAAATCACCTATACTTGTGATAATGCAGCTGACTTATTTAATTATTTAAATGAAAATAATATTGATGTATTATTTCTTGATATAAATTTGAAAAATAAGTTAACTGGTTTGGATATTGCTGAACGAATACGAAAGAAAAACAAAAATATATATATAATTTTTATTACAGGTCATTTAGAATATGCTCTGGTAGCATACAAATACAAAACCTTTGATTATATTCCAAAACCTTTTGTTTCTGAAAGACTTGAGCTAACTATATCTAGATTATTTGATGACATCAAATCAAGTGTATCAAATTTTATTAAAGTCGGTAATTCCCAGATGTTAATTAGAGAAAGTGATGTACTTTATATTAAAAAAAATAATATGAAGCTTACTTATCATACACAATTCCAAGACTATTCATCATATATTGCTTTTAATAAAATAGAAAAAACATTACCTGGGAATTTTGTAAGATGTCATAAATCTTACATAGTTAATATTAATTGCATTAATAAAATAGATAATATGAAAAATTGTATATATCTTTCAAATAATGACGTTTGCCCTATTGGCCCTAAATATAAAAACAATTTACTGGAGGTTATAAATAACTATGAATACAATACAAAAGATAATGAATATTTTAATGAATCCTAATGCAGAGCTAATTAATGTAATTATGCTATTATTTTTCGTTATTGAAGTATTTTTATATGTTAATATGTTTATTACATTGCTAAATATAAATCCATCAAAAAAATCAAAATATTGCTGTATGTCATGTTTACTAGTTCTATTTGTAACTACTAGATTATTAGTTCCTGTTCCTTATAACACTATTTTAAATATATTAATTTTTGTTTTACTATATCTACTTTTTTTCAAAAAGTCACTTATTGCGACTTTTTTAGGTATAATCATTCCTTTTCTATTAACAACTTTATTTGAAATGATTTCATCACAAATATATACTTTGATATTTAACAAGCCCTATGCTGAAGCTGCTTCATTACCAATATATCACATACTTTTCTTAGCAATTGTATATACTTGCCTTTTTATCATATTACAACTTTTTAAATATTTTAAAGTAAATATTACACTATTTACAAATTTAAATAAAAAAGATTCAATATCCATGCTAATTACAGTTGGATTAGGTTTTGTTACTATATTTCTTCAATTATACATAACTGCTTTTTATAATAATATTCTTCCACATTCTGTAATTTTACTAAGTATAGCTTGTTTAATTGCATATTTTTTTGTAAGTTTATTTAATATAATCAAAACTAAGCAGTTGGAAATAGCAAATAGAGATATAAATAATTTACAATTATATAACAATACATTAAAAATAATGTATGATAATATCCGTGCATTTAAGCACGATTTTCATAATATTATGAATGGTATTGGTCGGATATGTAACAGCTAAAGATATGGATGGCTTAACCAAATATTATAAGTCTCTTTTTGATGATTGTAATAATATTAATAACCTAGCTGCTATAAATCCAGAATCTATTAATAATCCATCAATATACGCAATTTTAGCAGATAAATATAATAAAGCAAACAGTAAAAATATTCAGTTAGAACTTGGCGCTTTTATTGATTTAAATTCACTTCATATTGATACATATGAGCTTACTAGAATATTAGGAATATTATTGGACAATAGCATAGAAGCTGCACAAGAATGTGAAAAAAAATATATAAGTATACGATTTATAATGGATTATAGAATGAATAGGCAACTTGTAATTGTAGAAAATACGTATAAAAATAAAGATATTGATACATTTAAAATTTTTGAAAAAGCATATACTACAAAACCTAATAATACAGGGCTTGGATTGTGGGAAGTAAATAAAATATTAAAGAAACATGATAATCTTGCAATTTTTACAAGTAAAGATGATGATTTATTTAAACAACAATTAGAGATATATATACCTAAACCAAGTTTATTAAAAATTTAATACATAAAATAAAAATACCTAAATAAATAGGTATTTTTTTGTCGTCGTAATTTAATTTGGTTGATTATTACTAATCTTTTTTAATCATACTAGCAGGCATTTTTGGTTGATGTAATATTCCTAATATCAAACATGCTGTGTTAGATGATTTAGCATATTTTTCTGCTAATCTTGCTAAGAATTTTAACATAATAGTTTCCCCCTTTTTTTAATTTATATAGCAAGAGGTCTTTCCTCTATTACTACCCATATACTTCATATCCATATTTATTTTTTGTAATTTTATATGCTAATTTCGTTATTGTTAACGTTTGTACTAATATTCCTATAATTATCATATTAGAAATTACTTTATATGGAATAACTATTGCAATTACTAGTTCTATACCTGCAATTACAAATGACCATATTTTACGTCTTCTTCTTTCTTTCTTCTGTAATACCGGAACATTCTCTGTATCTGCTGGTGCATATTTTGCAATCATTGCAAAGCTAAATATAAAAGTGATTGCTATTAATATGTATTTAATAGTATTGTCAAAGTTTAATATACTAGCTAAATATGCACTTCCAATATACATTGTATTTGTTGCTATAATGCAACCAAGATGTGTTCGTAAATGAAATCCCCCAGAAAACATTCTATATGGAAGAATTACAATAAAAGAAATTATTGTTAAATCAATTATATTAAGTATCCAAGCCAATATAAATGTAATAAAAAATTTAGGTACTTCACCAAGTAGCAATTGCAAGCCATAGCTAATTTCATCTGCTTTATTTTCATCATATCCATCAACTGATTTAATTATTTTCTTTGTTAATGAATTACAAATTGCTTCTATCACATTTATTCCTCATTTCTTTTATTTTCTGAATTCATTATAATTTTTTCTAAATTTATCTATCCGTTTTAATTTGCAAAAATATTTTTTTAGTATAGTAAAAATTTCAACATTTATTTTCACATGTATAATTTATAATTTCACCAATAGTACTATTGTTTAATATTTTTTGTGTTTTATTGTTCTTTTATATTTTTAAATAAAAAAAACACATCAATTTAAAAATTGATGTGTTTATATATGTACGTTTTTTAAAATATTCCATACTCCTTTTTGAGTAGGTAAATATTTAAACTCTAATTCTTCTTTTGTTGTTGGATGATAGAATTTTAATTTATATGACCACAATGCTAATTGTTTACTTCTACTCCTTGTACCATATTTAGTATCTCCACAAAGAGCATGTCCTCTACTAGAAAATTGCACTCTTATTTGATGGTGCCTTCCCGTTTTTAAATCTATTTTTACTAAACTCATATGTGTTACCTCATCATATTTTACAACTTCATATTCCAATTCTGAGAATTTAGCATTTTTTATATTTTTATTTGTAACAAAAGATTTATTTTGTCTTTCATCCTTTACCAAATAATCTTGCATAATACCACTTAAATTTTCCATTTTCTCTTTTACGACAGCAATGTAATTTTTCTTAACCTGTTTATTTCTAACTTGTTCACTTAATCTTGATGCAGCTTTAGAAGTTTTAGCAAATACCATAACTCCACCAACAGACCTATCTAACCTATGAACTAGTCCTAAATAAACATTTCCTGGCTTATTATATTTTTCCTTTAAATATGCCTTTATAATTGTAAGCATATCATCATCTCTTGTTTTATCTGCTTGTGATGGAATTCCTGGTTCTTTAACAACTACTATGATATGATTATCTTCATATAATATATTAAGCATTAGCTTCCTCCCATCTACCATATATTCCACAAGGAAGCACAAGTTTTGATCCAGTCATTGGTAATCCTATTTCTCCGGACTCAAACATTCCATTATTTTTTATATTAAGTCTTAATATATTTTCTAGAACTTTAGCAGAAATTCCTGTAGTATATGAATTTATTAAGAAAAATAAAGGTTTATCTGAAAGAACTTTGGTACATAAATTTACTAAATCAGCAATATCTTCTTCAAAACGCCAAACTTCTCCTTTAGTTCCTCTACCATATGATGGTGGATCCATTATAATTGCATCATACTTATTTCCTCTTCTTATTTCTCTATTTACAAATTTCTCTACATCGTCCACTATATAACGAACTGGTTTTTCTTTTAGTCCTGATGCATTAACATTTTCTTTTGACCAGCTTACCATTCCTTTTGAACTATCTACATGGCATACTGAAGCTCCTGCTGAAAGACATGCAACAGTAGCACCACCGGTATAAGCAAATAAATTTAATACTTTTATTTCTCTTCTACTATTCTTTATTTTATTAATCATCCAATCCCAATTAACAGCTTGTTCGGGGAAAAGACCAGTATGTTTAAAACCCATTGGTTTTATATTAAAAGTTAAGTTTTTATATTTTATTTGCCAACTTTCTGGAACTTTCTTTTTAAAATTCCAACTTCCACCACCAGTTTTACTTCTATTATATATTCCATGTGCATCTTTCCATTTTTCTTTAAAAGATTTCTCTGTCCATATTATTTGTGGGTCTGGTCTAACTAGAACTATATCTCCCCATCTTTCTAGTTTTTCTCCATTTGCCATATCTAATATTTCATAATCTTTCCAATCATTTGCTACCTTCATACTACATCTCCAATTATAAATTTGATAATATTTTAAAAAAGTTATATATAGCTATACTATTGGCTATACAAAATATTCCTCCTATAGAAAATAACAAACCTAAAATATTATTCCTATTAATTCTTTTAGGCTTCTGATTACTGTATTCTATAGTAAATATTTCATCTTTTGCATATTCCATGTTCTCAACCCCTTTATTCTATTTATATGTTAAAACACATAGAATATGCCTTATTTACGCTATATTTTACCATAACTATTATACCTTTTTCAATATAATCGCCTAAAACCTTACTTTTTTCATTATAAAATAAAAAAATATACATTAAATTGATCTTATTTAATGTATATTTTATATATTTTTTGTTATTAAGCTTTTGTTATAGATAAAATTTTATATTTACTTACACCTGCTGGTACTTGAACTTCTACTACTTGATTTTTCTTTGCTCCTAATAAAGCTGAACCTATTGGGGATTCATTTGAAATTTTATTTTGTGTAATATCTGCTTCTGTTGTTCCAACTATTGTATATTCGACCTCTTCATCAAATTCCATATCTAAAACTTTTACAGTATTTCCTACTTGTACTTTTTTTGTATCTATTTCTGAATCATCTATAATTTTAGCAAATCTTAATTTTGCTTCTAATTCCACTATTTTATCTTCATTTTCTGCTTGTGCATTTTTTGCTTCATCATATTCTGAATTTTCTGAAAGGTCTCCAAATCCTAGAGCAACTTTTATTCTTTCTGCAATTTCTGCTCTAGTTTCTGTTTTTAACTTTTCTAGTTCAGCTTCCATTTTTTTATATCCTTCTTCGGTTAGTAGAATTTCTTTGTTGTTATCACCCATTCTGTCATCCCTCCTGAATAATTTTATTACTGCATTATCTTAAGTCAATATCTTTCTTTTGTCAAGTATTGTTTTTTATTTTTTTTATTTATATTCATTAATATCTATAATACCTCTTTTTCCTATAAAATTACTAATTTTAATACCGTCATCAAGTAATTTTCTTCGTATATCTTTTATTTTCTTTCCTATAATATATGATTCATATATCTCGTTTTTTTCAAATTCACTATCAGTACTTTCCATGTTTATTTCATAATTACTTATATTTATACCAGCAAATGATTTATTTATATTTGTTACATCATTTTCTATATTTATTAGAATCGCTTTCCTATTAATTTTATACTTTTTTAGTTGTTCTTCTGTAAAATCAATATTTATTATGATTTTTTTATTTATTAAACTTTTATTTTTATTATTCATTACAGGTACTGTAATTGCTTCTTCTTCGTATAATCTATCTGCAAACGCTTTAAATTTTCTTATATTATTAGTAATAATATTTATCCTTTTTATATTAGATATTAATTCATTTATATAATATAGATTTATTTGTGAATAATCGTTTACTAATATAGTTACTTCTATATCCTCTTTATTAGTTTCCAATATTTTTGATAAATATTCTATAATTTCTGCTATTAAATGTTTAAATAAAAGTCTTCCATTTAATATGTTCATATTGCTTGAATATATGTTGTTAATAAATTCTATATTATGTTTGTCTTTTTTTGCAATGACTATATTCTTTATATTATCTTTTTTTAATTTCTCTATTACTTTTTCATTAAGTTTAGGAATAATATATTTTTTGCCATTTTCATATTTTTCAACATCTAATTTATTAAAAATCTTTTTAATAAAATTTTTTTCTTGTTTAGAAATAACATAACCAATCATAAAATCACCTTACTCATTTATATGAATAAGGCGATTTTATATTACTTATTTAATTGTTCTTTTACAAATGTCCAAAATTCATCATTTGTCTCTCTATCTTTTTCCCAAAAAGCTATTCCTGCTAAATTATATTGGTTTGCTAAATTTATTTTTTCTCCTACTGATTTTTCATTTTCAACCCACATTTTATATGTTTTTCCGTCTTCTTCATATTCAACATAGTATTGTTTTAATTCCTCGTCCCATTTTGCTACTTGGTTTTCTGGAAGTACATCAAACATATCCTTCATATTAACTACTTCTGGTTTAGCTGTCCCATCATCATCTTCTTCCCATAATCTCATATATAGTGGTATTCCTAATATTATTTTTTCTGGATCTACATCTTCTTGACCTAAGAATTTCTTTATATTTGCTTCTACCCAATTGTATCCTGCTGTTGTACCAGCCTTATTTGAACTTGTACCATATTGATCATATGCCATAAAAACTATATAATCCGCAACATTTGCAATTGTATTTCTATCAAAACACAATGACCAAGTTTCTGAGCCATCTGGAGCAGTTACATCTACAGATAATGTTTTTCCAATCTTTTTTAATCTTGGAGCTAATTCTATTAAGAATCTTGAATATACATTTTTATCTGATTCATTCATATTTTCGAAATCTACATTTACTCCATCTAAATTATATTCTTCTACTAAATCCATTAAATTCTCGATCATAGCTTCTCTTTTTTCATAGTCGTTTAATATTTGAGAAGTTGTATCTTTTAATGAATTATTAGAAAACATTGCCCAGACCTGATAATTATTGTTGTGTGCCCATTCAATATATTCGGCTCCGTCATCTTTAGCATTATCATATATTTCGCCATTACTCTCTCTTTCTAAAGAGAAAAATGATGGTGATACTACATTAACTCCATCCATAGTTTCTCCCATTCTGTCTGGAGCTTTTGCATATTCAGAATAGTAATCCCAAACTAAATTAACTTTTCCTTCTACTTTATCTATATATTCTTTAGCTTCTCTTGCTACTTCTACATTTCCTAAATCTTCTTTCTTTATATAACCTATTGTTCCATCTTTTGATCTTACTTCTGCCCAATTATTTGTTTCTTCTATATATACTACTTGTTCATTAGCTTCAATTTTTTCTAAAGTTCCTGACAATGTTTGAGGTTTATATTTTAATTTTGTTTCTTTAGTTGTATTTGCTACTTCCTGTTTTCTATCTAATGAATCTATAATAATAGTATTTGTATCTTGTATATATTCTAAGTCAACATCATATACTTTTTCACTTATTTCTGAAAAAGGTAAATATATTGTATCGTTTTTCTCTATTGCAGAAGAATTTAACTTCTCTTCTTCCCCATTTATAGTAATTTCATTATTTTTTGTACTCATTTTTGCTATATTTATTTCTGATGTAGTTACAATATCTCCATTTTCTTTGTTATACTCTATATATTTGTCAAAATAATTTCTTATATCAGCTAAAGAAAGGAATACATTATTATTTTCATCTATATATACATCATTTTTCATTTTTAGAGTAACATTATTGTTATTTATTAAAACTTTAGTTTTTCCATCGTAATCCTCTCTTATATAATTAGGAGATAGATAAAATACTCCACCTACCAATACAAGAAATACAAGTACTATAAAAATATTTAAAATCAATTTTGAACTATTTCTTTCGTTTTTTTCTTTCATTCTTTTTGCCATTTGTATTCTCCTTATTTTATAAATTCTTTCTTATATTATCATAAAATAATAAATTAGTGAATAAAATTTTAAAAAATATTCGCACTTAACATAAATGTTTGTTTTTTCTTTACTTTTATGGGGATTTATGGTATAATTTTAATGAATTGTGTAAGGGGGAATCTTTATGTGGTTAGTTTGGTTAGTAATAGCTGGGGTTCTGTTTGTAGGCGAAATTTTAACAGCTGGTTTTTTACTATTATGGTTTGCAATAGCAGCAATTGTAGCTATGTTAGTTAGTTTTTTAACAACTAATTTATTTATTCAAATTTTAGTTTTTGTAATAGTATCAGTCTTACTTCTTATATTTACAAGACCATTACTATCAAAATACGCAAAAAGTGATAATACTGTAACAAATTCTAGTGCAATTATTGGTAAAACAGCATTAGTTACAGAAGAAATCTCTTTACTAAATTCTACAGGTCAAATTAATGTAGATGGAGAAATTTGGTCTGCTAAAACAATGGATCCTAACTTAACTATTCCAAAAGGTTCTAAAGTAGAAATTATTGGTATAGATGGTGTAAAAGCTTGTGTTGCAAGTAATTATCAAATTCCATCTAATAATATAGAAAATAAATAAAAGGAGAATGAAAATGGGAGGAATTATATTTTTAATTATTTTAATACTTTTTATTGCTATAATTGCTTATAAATCAATAAAAGTAGTTAAACAATCTGAAGTTTATATAATTGAAAGATTAGGTAAATTTCATAAAGTTGCAGATGCTGGTCTTACAATAATATTCCCTTTTGTAGACCATGTACGTAGTGTTGTTAGTTTGAAACAACAAACAATGGATATCCCACCACAAGGTGTTATTACTCAAGATAACGTTACAATTACAATAGATACTGTTGTTTTCTACCAAATAACAGATCCTGCAAAAGCAGTTTATGAAATTCAATCTTTAAAGAAAGGTATTGAATATTTAGCAATCACAACAATTCGTGATATTGTTGGTAAAATGTCTTTAGATGAAACATTTAGTTCAAGAGATTTAATAAACCAAAAATTAAGATCTATTTTGGACGAAGCAACAGATAAATGGGGTTGTAAAATAGATAGAGTCGAAATTAAAGATATTAATCCACCAGAAGATATTAGGGATGCAATGGAAAAACAAATGAACGCAGAAAGAAATAAAAGAGCTTTAATTCTACAATCTGAAGGTCAAAGACAATCTGCAATTACACTTGCTGAAGGTAAAAAAGCTGCAGCTATCCTAGAGGCAGAGGCTGATAAAGAAGCTCAAATTAGAAGAGCTGCCGGTGAAGCTGAAGCAATTAGAAAAGTAGCCGAAGCTAAAGCAGAAGAAGTAAGAATGGTTTATGCAGCAATTAAAAAAGCTGACCCAGACGAAAAACTTATTCAAATAAAATCTTTAGAAGCTCTTGAAGAAGTTGCTAAAGGTGATGCTAACAAAGTATTTATTCCTTTCGAAGCAACAGCTGCATTAAGTGGTTTAGGAGCTGCTACTGAAGTTATTAAAGATGGCGAAAAAAAAGCAGTAGATAAAAAATTAAAAGATATTGTAAAAGACCAATAAAATTAATCGGGATTTTTGGGGGACGTTCCTTAAATCCCGATTTTTTATTGCATAAGAAAAATCGTCAGATTTTTCTGGTACAATAAGGTTAAGTTACCTATTACCGTGCAATTGCGAAGCAATCTGCAAATCTGGCGAAGCCACTTTTCTTAAGTTTTAAAAGAGAAAGTTTAAAAATTACTTTCTCTTTTTTGCTTATATATTTATTTAATATCTTTCTGTTCTTAAGTTTATAACTATTTTTTCTAATTCATCTACGAAATAGTCTATCTCTTCTTTTGTATTTTCTTTTCCTAATGTTATTCTTAACGCACTACTTGCGATGTCTTCACTTAGCCCCATTGCAAGCAATACATGTGATGGTTGTGGCAGTCCACTACTACAAGCAGAACCGCTAGAAGTACAAATTCCTTTCTTCGCTAATAATTTTACCAAATCTTTACCATTTACATATAAAAAAGAAATATTTATATTTCCTGGTAATCTACTATTTAAATCACCATTTATTCTTATATATGGTATTCTATTTTTTATTTGCTCCATGCAATAATTTCGTAAATTTAATAGTTTTTCGTTATTTTGAATAATATTGTTATTAGCCATTTCAATTGCTTTACCTAATCCAACAATACCTGCTACATTTTCAGTTCCTGCTCTTTTATCATTTTCTTGATGTCCGCCATTTTGTAATTGGATAAAATCTATACTATCTCTTACATATAAAGCACCTACCCCTTTTGGCCCATAGAACTTATGAGCGGACATTGATAATAAATCTATCCCCATTTCTTTTACATCTATTTTTATATTTCCCACTGCCTGAACTGCATCTGTATGAAATATTGCATTGTTACTGTGAACAATTCTAGAAGTTTCTTTTATAGGTTCTATAGTTCCTACTTCATTGTTAGCAAACATAATGGATACTAAAATAGTTTTTGAATTAATACTATTCTTTAATTCTTCTAAATCTATAAAACCATTTTTATTAACATTTAAATAGGTTACTCTAAATCCTTCTTTTTCTAGTTGCCTACAAGTATTTAAAACTGCTGGATGCTCTATTCTACTTGTTATAATGTGATTTCCATTTTGTTTGTGTGCTCTCGCAACACCCTTAATTGCTAAATTATCACTTTCGCTACCACAAGAGGTAAAATATATCTCGTTTGGTTTAGCATTTATTACTCTTGCTACATTTACCCTTGCTATATTTATTGCTTCCTTGGATTTATAACCAAGCTCATATAATGATGAAGCATTACCATAATTTTCACAAAAATATGGTTCCATTGCCTCTTTTACTTCTGTTGCGACCGCAGTTGTAGCTGCATGGTCAAAATATATTGTTTTCATATAACATTACCTCTCTTATACAATATTATATGAAATACGTTCTATTTATTTGACAAAAACTTTATTACTATACAAAAAAAAGGATTCGAGGAACATCCCCCAAATCCCTTTTTTTAATAGCTCATTCCGCTATATAATTGTTGCATATAAGAATTATAATCAAATGGTGTTACTGTTTCTGGCGCTCCATAGTCTACTCCAAAAGTATCTACTCTCACACTTTTTATTACTGGTGGATTAACTGGTGTACTTGCTTCTGAATCTGATGAATCTTCAGATGTTGTTACTTCTGTTTCATTTAATTTATCTAATACATCCATTCCCTCAATAACTTTTCCAAATGCTGCATAATAACCATTTAAGCTTGCATTGTCACCTGTCATTATAAAGAACTGTGAACCTGCAGAGTTATAACCTTCTTCATATAATCCCATTTGGCTATAATCTGATCTTGCCATAGATATTACACCTTTTTCATGTCTTAAAGTGTTTTGATTAAATCCATTTTGTACAAATTCTCCTCTAATAGCATAAGTTTCAGTAGTTGAACCATCATCTTTTATAGCTGATAATGTTGGTGCCCCTGAACCGGTTCCTTCTTTATCTCCACCTTGAACCATAAAGTCTTTTACTATTCTGTGGAATGTTAATCCATCGTAAAATCCTCTATTTGCTAAAGTAATAAAGTTAGCTACTGTATTTGGTGCTTGATCTGGGTATAATTCTATTTTCATTGTACCTAATCCTTCTATTTCCATTGTTGCAACTGGATTTTGCCTTGTAAAAGTTACTTTTTGATATATTGTATAACCTACTAATCCTATTAATACAATTACTAATATAATTGCTATAATCATAATTATTCTTTTTGTTTTCATTCGTTATCCTCCTAATTAAATTAAAGCATTATCAAAAACAAATTGTTCTTGCATTCTCTTTAATGATTGTTTTATTGTTTTGGCTCTTACCTCTCCTATTCCTTCTACCTCGTCAAGTTCTGGAATATCTGCAGCCAAAATATGTTGAAAAGATTTAAAAGATTTTACTAAATTATCTACTATATTATTAGGTACTCTTGGAATTTTACTTAATATCCTGTAACCTCTTGTATAAACTCCTACCTCATCATAATTATCGAAATTTTCGTATCCTAAAATTTTGGCTATTGAAGATGCTTTTAAAAGATCTTCATAAGATAATGCAATTATTTCTTCTAATGCTTCATCTTCTGTTTTATTTGTTCCTTTTCCTAGATAATCTTTTATGATCAAAAGCTCTTCTCTTTCTAAACCACCAACTAATTCCTCTAATTGCATACTTATAAGTCTACCATCTTGTCCTAATTCTGAAATTCCTCTTTGTACTTCATCTACAATCTTCATAACCATTTCTGCTCTTTGTATTGCATTTATTACATTATCTAAAGTAACGATATCATTAAATTCATATTCATTTAGTACATTTAATTTGCTATCAAATACTTTCTTATATTTTTCTAAAGTTTGTAATGCTTGATTTGTTCTGTTTAATATTGTTGATGAATCTTGTATTGTATACCTTAGATTTCCTTTAAATACAGTAATTATATTTCTTCTTTGTGAAATACTAATTACTAAAGCTCCCGTTTGTTTTGCTGTTCTTTCAGCTGTTCTATGACGTGTTCCAGTTTCTTTAGTTGGAATTTCTGGTGATGGAATTAGCTGTGCATTTGCATATAATATTCTTTTTAAATCTGTACTTAATACTATTGCACCATCCATTTTAGCTAGTTCATATAATTTAGATGATGTGTATTCTTCATCGATAAAGAAACCACCATCTACTATGTCTAAAACTTCCTTAGTGTCGGAAAATACTAATAATGCTCCAGTTTTTGCTTTTAAAATATTATCTAGTCCTTCTCTTATTGGTGTTCCAGGTGAAATTAACTTTAGTATGTCTGTAACTTCATCTTTTTTGCTGATTCTCACTTGTTACCAACCCTTTCTGCCTTCTCACCTTATGAACTATCATAGTCCAATCGCTTTCATGGCCTCGTTAATATTTTTCACACCAATTATATCCAATTTATATGATTCTTTCAATAGTTTTTTGTTATTTTCTGGAATTATACATTTTTTAAATCCTAATCTTTCTGCCTCTTTTAGTCTCTTCTCCATCATATTAATTGTACGTACTTCTCCAGTTAAACCTACTTCTCCCAATGCAATTACTCCTTTTGGAATACTTACATTTTTAAAGCTTGATGCAGTCGCTAAAATTATTCCTAAATCTAGTGCAGGTTCATTTACTTTAATTCCTCCTACAACATTTAAATAAACATCTTGATTTCCTAACATAAATCCTGCTTTTTTCTCCATTACTGCTACTAGCAATGTTAACCTGTTATAATCTATTCCATTTGCAGTTCTTCTTGGTAGCCCAAATACACTTTGTGTAACTAAAGCTTGTAATTCTACTAATAATGGTCTTGTTCCCTCTACTGTTGCAACTACAACAGAACCAGATGGATTATCTTCTCTTTCTGAAATTAGAATTGATGATGGGTTTGTTATTTCTACCATTCCTTTTTCTTGCATCTCAAACATTCCAACTTCATTAGTAGATCCGAATCTATTCTTTACTCCTCTTATCATTCTGTAAGAAAAATATCTTTCTCCTTCTATGTATAGAACTGTATCTACCATATGTTCTAAAACTCTCGGACCTGCTATGTTACCATCTTTTGTAACATGTCCAATAATTATAGTTGTAATCTTTCTAGATTTACAAATCTTCATTATTCTACTTGTTATTTCTCGTACTTGACTTACACTACCTGGAGCAGAAGATATCTCTTCTGAATACATTGTTTGCATAGAATCTATTATTACTAATTTAGGATTTAATTCTTCTATATTTTGGTCAATAATATCTATATCTGTTTCTCCTAAAAACAAAATATCATCATTTTTGATATTTAGTCTATCTGCTCTTAATTTTATTTGTTCTGCAGACTCTTCCCCAGAAACATATAAAACTTTTCCTTCTCCTTTAACCTTATCGCAAAGTTGTAAAATTAAAGTAGATTTTCCTATACCTGGCTCTCCACCGACTAACACTAAAGAACCTTTTACTAATCCTCCGCCTAAAACTCTATCTAGTTCTGCATAGCCAGTAGAAGTTCTTTGCGCATCTTGACCAACAAAACTATTTAAGGGCTTTGGTGCTTCTTGAATTTTCTTTTCTCTTTTTCCACTTTCTACTTTTGTAGAAATTTTTTCTTCAAAAAATGTATTCCATGAATTGCAAGCCGGACATTTTCCCATCCATTTTGCAGATTCATAGCCACATTCATTACATACAAAAATTGTTTTTGCTTTCATATTGCTCCTTCAAAATAAATCTTATAATGTATTTCTTTTCTTTAGTTCTTGTTCAATAATTCTTCTAATCCTAATGATAGTACGAACATTGCATGTGACCAACCTAAACCAATTACCCATTTAGATTTCATTTGTTCGTTATCTATTTGTTCTGCAAGTAAACCTAAATGTGTAGCTGTGTCTATTACAAATTTTAAACATTCGTTAGCTTCGTTTGTTGCCCCTATTTTTTTATAATAAATATACATCCATAAAGTTGCTATTGGCCATGGATTCTTACCACCCATATATCCGTCATTTTCAAACCTTAAGTATCCTCCTGTATATGTTCTTAATGTCAAATTAATTTTTTGTACTGTATTTTGTATTAATTTATCATTTGTGTCAAATACATTAAATGGTGTAATCGCCCCCATTATACTAATATCTACATTACTATCTTTTGTATTTCTTAGTAAGATATTTTGATTTTTATCACATAAATTCTTTAATATATAATTTTTAATTAATTCTTTATATTCTGCTAATTCGTTAAAATCTTCTGGTAATTTAAATTTTTTATTATCTTTTTGTAATTCCTTATATATTAGTTCCATTGCTCCAAATGCAGAATAAATTGCTGATAATGAATACAAATGAACTCCTTCATTCATTTCCCATAGATCATAACTTACATGCTTATATATCTGACTTCTATCTAAATAACTATACTTAGTATCTACTTCGGATTCCTTTTCTTCACTTCTATTTAACAAGTGATCCATATATTTCTTTAAGAATTCAATTGCATTTTCACACATAGTTAAATTGTCTTTTAATAAGTCCATATCTTTTTCTTTTAGTCTAAATTCTTTTATTTTAAAATGTTGATATAAACCTGCAATTACGCTTCCTGTTTCATCTATCTGATATCCCCAACAAGGAGCAAGTCTTCCATCTGTGTAAAAACGTTGTTCCCACATTCCATTTTTGCTCTGAGTCTTTCTTAAAAAAACATTATAAAAATTATCTGCATCTTTGTACATACCTACCATATCTAATGCTTGTGAAATAGTAACAGCATCTCTTGGCCAACAGTAAGCATATCTTCCACATAAATCTTTTTCTTCGTCTACTTCTAAAGCTGCAATTATTCCTCCAGTTTCTTCATTTACTAGCAAAGGGAATAAAAGAATTGTTCTTCTTAAAATCTTTTGTATTTTTGCATTATATACTTCTCCATAATCTTTTACTTTAAGTACATCATGTTTTTTTACATACTTTCTCCAATATGCTTTTGTGTCCATCATTAATTTTAATGTATCATATTGTTTAATTTGGTCTATTTCTTTTATCAAATCATCTAATACATCAACTTTATAATTTTTATTTATATATATGTAAACATTAAACTCTTTAGTTTCTCCTGGTCTTAACACACCAACATCATAAACTATTGCAGAATGATTAGACATTGCAATATAATCTTTATCTCCAATTACTCCAGAAACAATGCTTTCTTCTACATTATTTAATTGATAACTATATATTGGCATGTTAGAAAATGTTGTCATAGCAAAGTCATGACTATATTGAATCATGGCATTGTCACATATTCTAGCTCCAACCATATTATTTAAATTTGAAAATAGTTTTGAATCTATTAAAAATTTAACATCCAAATCTATTTTATTGTAATTTGTAAATGTATATCTTCTTATTACTACATCTTTTTTCATTGGAATAAAATCTTCTTGTTTCATATTAAGTTTAAAATATGTATTTTCTATTTCTGTATTTAATACATTTGTATCTGTAGAATAGTATTGATTATATACATTATTTACATCGTCATGAAGTCTAATAAGTGCAGAATCATTTATTTTTACACCAGTTTCATAATAATCTATAAATTGTCTATAATCTGCTGTTGGATAACAAAGTCTTAATAGTTCACCTTTTTCTGATAAACTAGCAATCATTTTTCTATTTCCAATAAAAGCATCATTTAAATATTTTCTTTTCATTTGTATTCTCCTTTATTTATTTACAATTCTGTTTATTTGTCTTTGTAAGTCTTTAATTTTCTCACTTAAACTATCTAATCTTCCCTCTTGTATATCTTGATCTGTTAATTCATCATTTACGATATCTTCCATATCATTAATTTTCTCTTTTAATGCATTTAATCTGTCTATAATTGCAAGTTTTGTAAATTTATTATCTTCTTTTTCTGTTCTTCTATATTTACCTATTAACCTTACATCTGTATCTGTAATTTCATAAGTTTCTCCAAAACTTGGTATAGAAACTGGTAAATTTGTAGTTTCTAATATTTTATTTTTTAATACTTCTTGTCCTTCTGGTTCCCCATGTAATAAAAAGATATGTTTTGGTTTCTTTAAAAATGAATATATAAAATTTAGTAACCCTTCTTGGTCTGCATGTCCAGAATATCCTTCTATATATTCTATTCTTGCGTTTACTGCTATTTCTTCTCCAAACAACTTTATTTTCTTAGCACCATTAACTATACTATAACCTAATGTACCTGGAGCTTGATAACCTACAAATAAAATTGTATTTTTAGGATTCCATATATTGTGTTTTAAATGATGTTTTATTCTTCCAACATCACACATTCCACTAGCAGAAATTATAATACATGATTCGTCACTTTCATTTAAAGCTTTTGATTCTTCTACTGTACGTGTAAATTTTAGTCCTGGAAACTCTAATGGATTATTCCCTTTTTGAATATATGCTTTTGTTTCATCATCAAATAAGTCCATATTTTCTTCGAATACTTCTGTTGCAGATATTGCAAGCGGACTATCTACATATACTGGTACTCTCATCAATTCTTCATATTTTTTCCTAAATTCTTCGTCATCTCTTTTGTCTTTTAATTTATTTATTTCGAATAATATTTCTTGAGTTCTACCAACTGCAAATGATGGTATAACAACTGTTCCACCCTGCTCTAAAGTTTCAGAAACTATGTCTAAGAATAATTCTGCTTTATCATCATTTCTCATATGTAATCTACTACCATATGTTGATTCCATTACTAAATAATCTGTGTCTTCTATCATTGTAGGTTCACTTAATAATGGGATATCATTATTTCCTAAATCACCAGAGAATACAATCTTCTCTTCTTTATCGTTTTCTTTTATCCACACCTCTATTGTAGAAGAACCAAGCATATGTCCTGCGTCATTAAATCTTACATGTATATTTTCATCTATTTCAATTATTTCATCATATTTTACAGGTTTAAATAATTCTAATGATCTTGCTGCTTCTTCTGCAGTATAAAGAGGCTCTAATTCATCTTCACCTTTTCTTATTCTTTTCTTGTTTTTCCATTCAACTTCCATTTCTTGTATGTGACCACTATCTGGTAACATTATAGAACACAAGTCGCAAGTGGCTTTTGTTGCAATAATATCTTTTCTATAACCTTCTTTATATAATTTTGGAATTCTTCCTGAGTGATCAATATGGGCATGTGTTAATAGCATAAAATCTATACTATCAATATCAAATTCGAATGGCTCTTCATTTTCTAACTCTTCTGTTGCTTTTCCTTGAAATAACCCACAATCAACTAAGAATTTTTTTCCTGCACCTTCTACTAAAAAATTAGAACCTGTTACAGTTTTAGTAGCACCTAAAAAAGTTATCTTCATGCTTTTCCTCCTTATGAAAATATTTTTATTTTTTTCTTTTCCTTTATCTTATACTTGCCTATATCTCTTGAAATAATAATGTCTTTTGAAGTTTCTTCGACATCTCCATCTAAATAGTTTGCTCTTATTCCCTCTGGAATTTTTTGAACATTTACTTCTGCATTTTCCAGATTAATTATTCTTAAAGAAAATATATTTTTTAAAATTTCATCGTTTATATATTTGCTAGAATTAACAGGATTTATAATTTTTTCATCCATTGCTTTATCTATTAAAAACATTCTCATATTTTCTAAATCTTCTTTTAACTCTTCATTATCTTTCAACAATTCTTCAGATGTAATTGGAATTAAATTATAATATCTAAATTCATATAACAATTCCAATACTTCTTTTTTACCTACTAATTTTTCAGCTAATATTTTGTATCCTTTTAAGCACATTTTTTGCAAATTAATTAATTCTTCAAAAGCTGTTGTTTCACTATCTGCAATCTCTTGATAGTCTAAAAGTTGAACTTTTGTTACTGTGCTTGTTTTAGTTTTCTTTAACAATTGTCTTGGATCTATAGTCTTGTTATATTCCATTATTTTATTCATACAATTTTGTCTTTCAGCAATTAAAAGTTCTTTTAACTGTAGCCTATCTTTTAAGACTTCACCAGCTTCTTTTCTTGCTACTAATTCTTCTTCTAACTTTTCAGAATCATTTATAATTCTATCTAAATTATCTACCTGTTTTAATAATCTTTTCTTATCTTTAGATATTTCTTCAATATATTTTCTAAAATCTTGTGGTTCTTCTTCTTTCTTTGTTTTTAATTTTTTTATTGTTTCAGGATGCCTTTCAAAATATATCTTTAAGATAGTTATTATTAACTGGTTAAATAAAGGCTCTGCCATTTCTTTATTATACCTTCTGTTTAATTCTTTCTTTAGTTCTTCTAAATAATCTTTATCATTGTCCTTGTTATATACCCAATCTTTTAACAAATCATTTCCTGCAATTATTCTAATATCCTGAAAAATCAAGTTGGCATATGTATCTTCAAATTCATTTTTTGCAACATACCATGCGAACCCATTAAAATCTCTTAAAAGTTCAATATTATTGCTAGAATTTCCATGTATAAAAATTTCCATAATAGCGTCTTTTAGTATGCCATACTTATCATTTACCATGGCATTATTATTATATAAACTATAAAGACCCTCTAAAATATATTTTTCATTTGGAAATACCTCTAATTCTTTTTTATCTAAATTCGCAATATATTTAGAGTCAGTATTACTTAATAATGAACTTCTTTTACTTTCTGGTTTTATAACAATTAAACTATTACAATATTCTTTTACAAGATTTATAAAATTAGTTAAAATTTCCTCTTTAGCTGTAATATCTCTTTTAACTGTTTTATAATCGTTATAATTTGTTTCCATCTTATATAAAACACTTAATATTAAGTTTTTACCAGTACTAGAAAAATCTTTTTTCTCTAAAACCTGTTCTAACAAATTATTATAATCTTTATATTTTAGCTTAGAAAAAATTTTTTCTTTTGGCATATTTTTCCACCTTTCTACGTATTTTCATCTGGAGTAGTTCCCATTTTTAATTCGTCTAATCTTTCTTTTGTAATTAAAACCTCTCTTGGTTTACTTCCTTGGTATCCAGAAATAATTCCTCTTTCTTCCATTTGGTCGATTATTCTACCAGCTCTTGCATATCCAACTTTAAATCTTCTTTGAATAAAAGATGTTGAGGCTTGTCCGGTTTCTACAACAGTGTCTATTGCTTCCATTAATAATGGATCTGTGTCATCCTCCTCTTCCATTCTGTCAAGCTCTTGTTCTGTACTATTTGCTTTTTCTATACTTTCAATAATATCTTCATTATATTTAGCTTCTCCACCATTAAATTTCAAGAAATCTACTATTTTCTCAACTTCCCCATCAGATACAAATGATCCTTGAACTCTTGTTGGTTTTGATGCACCAGATGGATAAAATAACATATCTCCTTTACCTAATAATTTCTCTGCACCTACTGAATCTAATATTGTTCTAGAGTCTACTTGTGATGAAACAGCAAATGCTATTCTTGATGGAATATTTGCTTTTATTATACCTGTAATAACATCAACAGATGGTCTTTGAGTTGCTATTACTAAATGCATTCCTGCAGCTCTTGCCATTTGTGCTAATCTACAAATTGCATCTTCTACATCTTTTGCTGCAACCATCATTAAATCTGCAAGCTCATCTATTATTATTACTATTTGTGGTAATTTACCTGTTCCGCCTTCTTTTTCTATTGCTGCATTATATCCTTTTATGTCTCTTACACCTTTGTTTGCAAAAAGACTATATCTATTTACCATCTCTTGAACAGCCCATGCTAAGGCTCCTGCAGCCTTTTTTGGATCTGTTACTACTGGAATCAATAAATGTGGAATTCCATTATATACAGATAATTCAACAACTTTAGGGTCTACCATTAATAGTTTTACTTCATTTGGTTTTGCTTTATACAATATACTTGTAATTAATGTATTTATACAAACACTCTTTCCAGAACCTGTACTTCCAGCTATTAAAACATGTGGCATTTTTGCAACATCTGCAATAACAGCCTCTCCACCAACATTCTTTCCTAATGCTAATGCTAATTTTGATTTATGATTTACAAATTCTTCTGTTTCTATAATATCTCTTAAATGTACTACTTCATTTTCCTTATTTGGAATTTCTATTCCAACAGCTTGTTTACCAGGAATTGGAGCTTCTATTCTTATACTCTCTGCTGCTAAACTTAATGCAATATCATCTGCAAGATTTGCAATTTTGTTTACTCTAACACCTTCTGCTGGTTTTACTTCATATCTTGTTATAGCAGGTCCAACAGAAACATTTTCTACTTTTGCAGATACCCCAAAACTATATAAAGTTTTTTGTAGTTTTGCTGCAGTATCTGTTAATGCCTTTTTTCCACCTTTAAATACTCTTCCTTCGCCTTCACTTAGTAATTCGATTGGTGGAAATTCATAGTTTTCTTCTTCTTCTGTTAAGCCATGTTCTAATACTAATACCTCTTTTGTTTTCTCTTCTTTCTTTTCTTGTTCTTGTTTAAATAAATTTGCTTCTATTTGATTTGGTTTATTTTTCTTTGTTGCTGTATTACTTTCTTCATTACCATGATTTAATTTTTTCTTCTTTGGTTCTGTTTCATTTAAATTAATTGTTATTTGCTCTTCTATTGGGATTTCTTCTTTTTCTTCCTTTTCTTCTACTTTTTCTTTCTTATTTTTCTTATTCTTTGCTTTATCTTTCTTCTTTTCTATTAATACACTTTTTTGGTTTTCTAGCTCATCTTCGTCCTCATCCTCTTCATCATCTTCTTCATACTCTCTTCTTTCTTTCATTCTTTCGAAAAAGTCTCTAATTATTTCTGCTGGTTTTATTTCAAATAAATTAATTAATGTAATAAGTGCAATTCCTACTAATAGTATAATTCCTCCGATTGTTCCTAGTAATTTGCATACTGGCATTGCAATTATAGCTCCAATAACTCCCCCTGCAACATTTTGTGTTCCTAAGTCATAGGCTTCTTCTAAGAAAGTAGAGAAATCGGGATTTATCGATAAAACTCCTTTGTCTATTTCTACGATTACCATAGTTGCTGCAATACACACTAAAAATATAATATAATTTACTATTTTTTTACTTAAATATTCTTTGTCATCAACAGCAATCTTAATCGCCATTGCTAATGTTCCAACAGGTATAATATATTTTATCCATCCCATTATACCTCCAAGCACAGGACTTAAATGTTCACCAATCCATCCTGACTGTGCATATATTAAAACACAAAGTAATAAACTTGTTATTATCATTACAACAACTACTAAATTTTTATCTATATTGTTTTTCTTCTTTCTTGTTCTTGTAGTACTTCTAGAATTAGTTCTGCTAGTTGATGTTCCTCTAGTACTTTTTGCTCTTCTTGCTTTTGCCATTACATTCCCTCCGCTTTCTACTATATACAAAAAAAGTCAGATGTCTGTATCATCTAGTAAAAAAATACATACCAACCTCTGACTTCCAATTTATTTTAGTTCTTTTCTATTATTTTGTATAACTTTTAATGCATCTTCTAATGCTGTTTGAATACTTCCTAAGACATTATCAGCATATTCTTTTGTTCCTTGTGATATCTCTCTTGACATTTCATTTGCAGTTTCTATTATTTGTGCTTTTTGTTCATATGCTTTTTTAGTAATTTCATGTTCATCGATCATAGAAATAATTCTTGTTTCTGCCTCTTTTACAATGTCATTCGCTTCTTTTTGAGCTTCAGTTAATATTCTTTGTCTTTCTTCTTTAATCCATTTTGCTTGCTTTAATTCGTCTGGAAGTTTTAGTCTTATTTCTTTTATAACTTCTAATATAGCTTCCTTATCAACAACTGCTTTATCTGTAAATGGAAGTTTCTTACTTTGTTCTAGTATTTCCTCTAGGGTCTCTAATAATGTGAAAATCTCCATTTGTCTACTCCTTTCGCATAAATATTAACCTTGCTCTACCATATTTTCTAGTATCATAAATATTTATACTTATTTTCAATTTATCAATTTCGTCTTTTACTCGTTCTTCTTCATCTGTTTCTGCAATAATAATTCCATCTTCTGCTAATAAATTCCTATCATTTATTAACTTAATACTATTGCTAATATAATTGGTATTATATGGTGGGTCTATATAAATAAAATCAAAATTTTCCTGTGTATTATTTAAGAATTTTTCGTAGTCTATACACAGAATTTGTACTTTATCTTCTATCCTCATTTTTTTTGCATTTTTATTTATAATTTGAATAGCTTGTTTATTTTTATCACATAGTATAGCTTTTTTTGCTCCTCTACTTATGCTCTCTAGTCCAACTGCGCCACTACCAGCGAATAAATCCAACACAACTGAATCAGTTATGCTATTTTGTAAAATATTAAATATTGCTTCTCTAACTTTATCCAAAGTTGGTCTAGTATTCAAGCCTTCTAAAGTATATAATTTTGTTCCCCTTGCTAATCCGCCTATAATTCTCATAATACCTCTTTACACCATATATTTTATTAAATATTAAAGATATGTCAATATTATTAATATAATTGTAACATACATTTAATAGTTCTGTAACAAAGCCAATAAAAGACAAATTTTACAAATAATAGTAAAACTTGTCTTTAGTTGTGCTATAAATTTATTCTTCTTCTTTATTTATATCTTTTAATAATTCTAATTGAGATATTAATAAAGCTTCCATTTTAGCTTTATATACATCAAATTGTTTTTTTAGATCATCTAATTCTTTTTTCTTCATGTTTATTTCTTGTACTAAACCATCAGCCTCTTTTTGTGCATTTCCTTTTGCATCTTTTACTATTTGTTCTGCTTGTTGTCTTGCTACATTTTTTACATCTTCTGCTGTTGATTGAGCCATAACTAAAGTACTTTGTATAGTTTCTTCTATATTTTTATAGTGAGCTAAACTTTGTGTTAGTTCATCTATTGTCTTTTTAGCTTCTGTACTTTCTTTATAAGCTTTTCCATAATCTTTAGTTAATTCATCTAAAAAGTCATCTACTTCTTCTACACTGTAACCATTAACCATTTGTTTAGAGAACTTTTTATTTTCTATATCTAATGGTGTAAGCATATTGCTACGCCTCCTTTTGTCTATTATTTATTCAACCTTAATATAAGCACGATTATACGTGCTTATATTTAATTCTTTGTATTATTTTTTAACCAAGATACTGATAATTTGTTTGATATTTCTTCTCTTGCCATTTCATTTGTGATTTCATAATTGTAAGGTGCTATTAAGAATATTGAATTTGAAACTTTTTGAATGTGTCCATCTAGAGCAAAAACTCCACCACTAATAAAGTCTACAATTCTTCTAGCAACATCTTTATTTACATATTCTAAATTTACAATTACTGATTTTTTTTCTTTTAAAAATTCGCATATCTCTTCTGATTGATCAAATGTTGTAGGTTGTGAAATTACCATTTTTATTTGTTGAGTTTGTGGCATAGAAACAACTTTTTCTTTGCTTCTCTTTCCAAAAATTCTTCTATCTTCTATTTCATCATTTTCTTCTTCATCATATCCATCATATGTATCGTAATCATTGTTATCATATGTTTTTTCTTCTACTTCTTCTGCGTCTCTTTCTGTATCCATTCCAAATAAATCCCATACTTTGTTCATTATAGCTCCTGCCATTAAAAAAACCTCCTAATATTTCTCCTTTGTTGGTATTTGCATATAGTATCTAACTTTTTTTAATTATTGTCAATAGTTTTTTATCTTTGTAATTTATTTTTAACATTATTGTAATATTGTTGTAATATTATTTTATTTCTGGATTCGCTATTGTTTGTATTTCATCATACATATTTATTTTCGTACTAACATTTAATTCTGATGAATTATATCCCATCTCCTTTAGTTCATCAGAACTATAGTTGTCTATTATTGAATAACTATCATTCTCTTTTTCTACTTTTACAAGAACTCTTGTTAAATATCCTGCTCTATTTCTAACTACATATGCCAAATCGTTTTCCTTTATAATGGCTGTGTTAGGTACTTTATATCCTGAATATTGCCAGAATATAATATCAAATGAAATCTTTCTATTACTTATTAATTTTTCTACATCTTTGCTTATTTTAAAAACAACTAAAACATCATCATCTGTTTGTTCCATAACATTTTCAACACTGCTAGATATTTCATCTCCATTTGATAGACGCAAATTTAATTTGTCTCCTTGTTCTATGTCATGTAATTGGTCTTTTTTTATAATCGTCGCAATGTAACATACATAATTATTTACAACTTTTCCACATTCAGTATTTGTAGCAACTGTTTGACCTGTTTTTAAATTTAAGCCTTCGAAGAAAGATCTGTTATAACTACTAAAATCATCTGGTGTTAACACCTCTTCTAATCCATCTACTTTATATGATACTACTCCGCTCATTGGAGCTTTTATGTATTCACTACCAGAATTTAATTGATTCTCATAATTCTTTCTTTCCTGTATCAAATTATTTAAATAAGAACCAGCCTTACTATTTTCTCCAACAATATTTGTTTTTTTAGTAATATAGTTTTCTATCTCTTTTTTATATTCAGCAATTTTTTGAATATTATTATTTTTAGAAATTTCTTTCAGCCTTAATTCTATTTCTTCATCCAATAATTTTATATCACCAGGAAGTATTGATGTAGTATCATTTTTTTGTGCCTCATCTATCTTTTCATCTAGTTCTTGGATTTTTTGTATAAGTTCATCTTCTCCTGTTGAATAATATCTAAAAATATTTTCGTCTTTTGCACACTTTTCCCCTTCTGCTTTTATCTGAACTATACCATTTTTATAGTTATTACCTTGCACTTTTTTTTCATCTCTTATTATATATCCTTCTGCTTTTATTTCTTCTGAAATTGAACCCTGTTCTACCAAAAATACATCTGTTGGATGTGCAAATAATTGCCAAGCTGTATACCCAGCATATATTAGCACTGCTACAACTAATATAACTATAAAAACAATTTTTATTTTATTTGTTTTTCTTTTGCTTTCTATTTTTTCTTTCAATTTATCTCCTCCAAGATAATTTCTATGTTCTTTTCGATTCCATCTTCTGCATCTAACCAAATTAGTTCTTTTATTGCTTTAAACCATGTAATTTGCCTTTTAGCATATCTTCTACTTTCTTGCTTTATTTTTTCCACCATTTCTTCATATGTACATTTATTTTCTAAGTATTGGACAACTTCCTTATATCCTAGTCCCTGCATAGCTGTTGGAAATTCATTATATTTTTCTTTTATATTTTTAACTTCTTGAATAAGTCCCTGTTCTATCATTTTGTCTACTCTAAGGTTTATTCTATCATATAATTTGCTTCTATCGTAATTTATTGCAAATACTTTATAATTATATTTTGGTGGTTCTGCTCTTGAAATTTTTTCAAGTTCTGTTTTAGTCTTTCCTGTTTGATTATATATTTCTAATATCCTTAGTATTCTCTTTTTATCATTTGGGCTAATTTTAGAAGCAGCTTCTTTGTCTATTTTTTCTGCTTGTTCATATAGTTTTTCTAATCCTTCTGTTCTAGCTTTTTCTTCTAGAAATTCTCTGTATTCTTTATCAAATTCTAATTCTGGATAGTTAATATTATATATTAAACTATTTATATATAATCCTGTTCCTCCTACTACTATAGGTGTATATCCATTTTTTATTATCTCTTCAATTGCATTTTCTGCATCTGCTTTGAATTCTGCAACCGAATATCTCTTATCTGGAGAAACAATATCAATCATATAATGTTTTACACCCTGCATTTCTTCTTTTGTAACTTTAGCTGTTCCAATATCCATATCTTTATATATTTGCATAGAATCTGCAGATACAATTTGTCCATTTATTCTTTTTGCAAGTTCTATAGATAATCCCGTTTTTCCCGAAGCAGTTGGTCCTCCTATTACTATAACATCTCTTTTAGATATTGCCTCTTTCACTTTTTCCTCCATCTTATTTTCTTTCAAATTTTTTTTCTATTTCATATTTAGACATCTTTATAACAGTTGGTCTTCCATGTGGACAAGTAAATGGATTTGTTAATTTTAATAATTCATCCATTAAGCTTTCTACCTCTTCTTTTGTTAAAACCATATGTGCTTTTACAGCTGCTTTACATGCAATTGTTGCTAAAAATTTATTTTCAATTTCTTGTTTTGCAGTTCTAGAAACAGAATTTATTTCATCTAATGTTTCTAAGAATAAGTCTCTTGTATTAAGATCTAAACATATACTTGGTGTTCCAGAAATTTTTATAGTATTGTCTCCGAATTCTTCTATTATAAATCCTGCTTTTTTAAATAGCTCCATATTTTCCTTTGCAATGTCCATTTCTTTATGTGTTAAAGTTATTATGTCTGGTAAAATCATTAGTTGTGAATCTTTTTCTTCGTCTGAATAAAAATTCTTTTTTACCTTTTCAAACATAATTCTTTCATGTGCAGCATGTTGATCCATTATATACATTTCATCATCCATCTCGAAGATAATGTATGTATTAAATACTATTCCTATAAATTTATATTGTTGTTTATATTTATAATCATCTTCTATATTATCAAATAAAGTTGTATTGTCTTCTTTTGTAATTGTTTGTGGTTCTTGTGTTTGATTATCATCTTCTATTTTTGGTGGTTTTGTACCAAAAATTTTAAAATACATTTCATCAAAACTTTCTTTTTTCTCTTCTTCTTTTATATTATTATTTGTTAAATTTTCAATTTGTTTGTCTATCTCTTTACTAGCTTCTTCTAGCTCTTTAATATCTATTTTTTTCTCTTCTTTAGGCTCAGTTACTTTTTCTTCTGTTTTAACAGTATTATTAGAATTTTCTACTTTTGCTTCTGTTTCTACATGTGTAATTTCTTCTACCGGTTTAGTTTCTGCTATTGTCTCTTTTTCATTATTAAGCTCTACTTTTTCCTCTTCATCCTTTTTTAACGGATTATAATTTATATCTTGTTTACTCTTTTCTAAATCTTCTTTTATTTTTCTTTGTAATTCTAATAAACTATTAAACCTATTATAGTTAATTTCTGCTCCTATTTTACTTCTATTTCCAAATAATGAACTATTTGATATATTAGAGCTTTCCTCTCCCTTATCTGAATTTTTTATTAAATCATTTTTTAATAAAGTATCATTTACTGCATGATATACAGACTTAAATATTTTTGACTCATCAGAAAATCTAACTTCTAGTTTTGCAGGATGAACATTTACATCTACTTTTGAAGGATCCATTTCTATATTTAAAATTGAAAATGCATATTTTCCTATTGTAAGTAGTCCTTTAAATCCTCTCTCTATCGCTCCTGATAATGTTTTATCTTTTACAAATCTATTGTTTACAAAGAATAATTGGTTTGATCTATTTGATCTTGCTATTTCTGGTTTTCCTATAACACCAGAAATATGTATGTCTTCGTAGGTATAGTTTACTTTTAACACATTTTCTGCAATATTTTTACCATAAATGCCATATATAACAGCTTGAATATCTCCATTTCCAGCTGTTTGTATAACTACTTTTCCTGTATTAATTAGCTTGAATGCAATGTTTGGGTTTACTAATGCAAGTCTTGTAATCGCATCTTCTATATATCCTGATTCGGTAAAGTCTTTCTTTAAAAATTTATATCTAACAGGTGTATTAAAGAATAAATTTTTTACAGTTATTGATGTTCCTGTTTTACAACCAATTTCTTCATGTTCTAAAACTTTCCCAGCTTCTACTACTAATCTTGTTCCTATTTCATCATTCTCTGTTTTTGTTATTAATTCTACATTTGCAACTGCTGCAATACTTGCTAAGGCCTCACCCCTAAACCCCATAGAGTGAATAGTCTCTATGTCACTTGCTTGCCTTATTTTACTTGTTGCGTGTCTTTCGAAAGCAATTTCTGTATCATCTTTTGCAATTCCTTTGCCATTATCTGTTATTCGTATAAAAGATATTCCTCCATTTTTTATTTCTACAGTTATAGCTGTTGCCCCTGCATCAATTGAATTTTCTACCATCTCTTTTACTACAGAAGCTGGCCTTTCTATAACTTCACCTGCTGCTATTTTATTTATTGTTAATTCATCTAATAAAACAATATTCCCCATATATTTTTTCTCCTTTTCCTATATACACTACCATTCTGCCAGAAATTATATCATTATTTTTTTAGTAACACAATAGATATATTTCGAATAAGATATATCATACTAAGGAAAAACTTAAGGTTAAAAGAAAAGGGAGGTAATATTTATGTGTTGTAATAATGATTTATTATGGTTCATCATTCTTTTCTTAATACTTTTCTGCGGATGTGGAAATAGTAGAAATTCTGGATGTGGATGTGACACACCATGTGACCCATGCGGTTGCTAATTATTTTGTTGCTTAAATATTTTTTAGCAGTTATACTTATGCAATTTGAAAGGAGGGATTGATATGCCAGAAAATAGAGGCTGTGGATGTGGTTTCGGTTTTGGAGATGATTGCTGCACATGGATAATACTATTAATTATAATATTCTGTTGTTGTGGTGGAAATAGAAGAAACGGATGTTGCTAATTTAAATACGAAACAAAACAGGCTGAGAAATTCTCCTCAGCCTGTTTTGTTTGTGCAATTTACCTTGAGATAATCCACCCAATACGGATAGATTTGTGAATCCTTTCGAACTCACACCGTATAATCTGAGAGTGCTCCGGATCATAAAGGTGATATCCGTGCTTGTCTATACCTAATACACATACAAAGTGTGAATCAGTGTTTTCTGGATCCTGCTTGTACACAGAATTTTTAACAAGCAATACCGGCACCTCTCTTGTCTTAAGAGCTTCCAGCACCTGTGCTACATCCGAAACTCTCTTGCTTTTCAGCGTAAAACAGCGCGGAACAAACTTGTCGAACCAAAGATGGTTCATTCCCATCTTTCGCCATGTTCCATCATCCTGCTTTTTGTATCCGCGGTAACCGAAGTCAACCGCCAGTTCCGCCAGCAGTTCGATAGATACACACTTATCCGAATCAAAATACTGTTCCAAAAATTTTGCCACAACAATGGCACAACCACTTGAAGCAACGGTTGATGTAAGATCACCCTTGCTTTCATCTCTGAACGGAATTTCCGTCAAAGAGCTTTGCCAAGGCATTGATTCTACCAACTCCGCAGTTTCGATAGTTGCAGCATACAGCAGTCCACCTTCCAGCTCCTTCCATGCTTCCAGCTTCCACGATTCCAAAGATTTCTGAAGTGATTTAGCTTCTTCTTGCCATGCTTTCTTCAGCTCCTCATAGATATCTGGACCCACACTAGCCTGAAACATCTCCCGTTTCATAATTGTCTCTGTTGTATTTTTCATATTGTCCTTCCTTTCCGCCAAATACTGGCTTCAAAATTTTATAAATTACTCACTTATTATTTTACCATATTATGTAACTTCTTTCAACTATTTAGCTACTTTACAAAAACAAAAAGGATTTAAAGTTTTGCCTTTAAATCCTTTTTCTATATAAGTTTTGATGAAAGTGCCTTAATTTCTCTTATTAATACATTCCGCCCATATCTGGCATTCCTGCATTTGCTCCTCCACCACAATTACATTTTTCTTCTTTTTTATCTGCTACTAAACTTTCTGTTGTTAAGATCATAGAAGCTATACTTTCTGCATTTTGTAAAGCACTTCTTGTAACTTTAGTTGGATCAACCACACCTGCTTTTTTCATATCTTCATATTTTTCTGCTCTTGCATTAAATCCAACACCTTGTGCTGATTTTTTAACTTCTTCAACTATAACTGCTGGTTCTAATCCTGCATTTCTAGCTATTTGTTTTGCTGGCTCTTCTAAAGCTTTAAGAACAATTGATGCACCTAATTTTTCGTCTCCTTCTAATGTATCTACAAATTTGCTAACTTCTGGAATAATATCAATATATGTTGTTCCGCCACCTGCAACAATTCCTTCTTCAACTGCAGCTTTAGTTGCAGATAATGCATCTTCTATTCTTAACTTTTTATCTTTCATTTCTATTTCTGTTGCAGCTCCAACTTCTATTACAGCTACACCTCCAGCAATTTTAGCTAATCTTTCTTGTAATTTTTCTCTATCAAAATCGCTCTTTTCTTCATTTATTTGAGCTTTTAATTGTCCAACTCTATCTGCTATTTGTTGTTTGTCTCCCATTCCATCAACAATTATAGTATTTTCTTTTTGAACTTTAACTTGTTTTGCTCTTCCTAATTGATCAATTCTTGTATCTTTAAGTTCTAATCCTAAATCACCAGTTATAACTTCTCCACCTGTTAAGATAGCAATATCTTGTAACATTTCTTTTCTTCTATCTCCATACCCAGGAGCTTTAACAGCAACTACATTTAATACACCTCTTAATTTGTTAAGTACTAATGTAGATAATGCTTCATTTTCCATATCATCACATATAATAACTAATTTTGCAGACTGTTGCATTAAGCTTTCTAATAATGGTAATATTTCTTGAATATTACTTATCTTTTTATCTGTAATTAAAATATAAGGATTATCCAAGATAGCTTCCATTTTCTCTGTATCTGTTACCATATATGGAGAAATATATCCTTTATCAAATTGCATACCTTCTACAACATTAACTGCTGTATCTGATGTTTTTGATTCTTCTATTGTTATAACACCATCTTTAGATACTTTTTCCATTGCTTCTGCAATTAAATTACCTACTTCTTCGTTATCTGAAGATACACTTGCAACTCTTGCTATATCATCTTTTCCATTTACTGCAACACTTATTTTTTGTATTTCTTCTACAGCTTTTGATGTTGCTTTATCCATACCTCTTTTTATTGCCATTGGATCTCCACCAGCTGCAACATTCTTAACACCTTCTTTTACCATAGCTTGTGCTAAAACAGTTGCTGTAGTTGTTCCATCACCTGCAACATCATTTGTTTTTGTAGAAACTTCTTTTACAAGTTTTGCTCCCATATTTTCGAAAGAATCTTCTAATTCTATTTCTTTTGCTATTGTTACACCATCGTTTGTAATTAGAGGTGCTCCATATCCTTTATCTAAAACTACATTTCTCCCTTTTGGTCCTAATGTAACCTTTACTGTATCTGCTAATTTATTTACACCATTTAATAATGATTTTCTTGCATCTTCGCCAAATTTAATTTCTTTTGCCATATTAAATTACCAACCTTTCTTATTAATCTATAATTGCTAAAATATCTGATTGTCTGACAATTTTATATTCTTCGCCTTCATATTTAACATCTGAGCCTGAATAAGTATTTATTATTACTCTGTCTCCTTTTTTTACATACATTTCTTCTAATTTATCATTTATTTTTTCTCCTGGCCCAACTTCTATAACTTTTGCTGTTTGTGGTTTTTCTTTTGCTGATGTTGACAAAATAATTCCACTCTTAGTCTTTTCCTCTTCTTCTTCCATTTTTAATAATACTCTGTCTGCTAATGGTCTTATCATTACACATTACCTCCTATATATGATTATTAGCACTCTTTCTTTGTGACTGCTAATAATTTATACCTTTTTTTAGCACTTGTCAAGTATGTTTGCTAATTTTCACATAAAATTCACATTTCTTTTTTAACCAAGCTTCCATTATTAATTTTATTAACAATCTCACATTTTTATAACTATTTTTTATATTTAATAAAAGCTAGAGTTATATGCTCTAGCCTTTATCTTGTTTTCTTTTACTATACCTCATTTTCATAAAATAAGGAAAACAATGAACGTCCCCTAATCCATTTCTTTCGCCGCTTTTACTAGTCCGGCAAATACTGGTGCTGGTCTATTTGGTCTTGATTTTAGTTCTGGATGGAATTGAACACCAATAAAAAATGGATGTTTCTTATATTCTACTATTTCTACTAGTTTACCATTTGGTGAAATTCCAGAACATATTAAACCTGCATTTTCTAACATTTCTTTATATTCATTGTTATACTCGAAGCGATGTCTGTGTCTTTCGTAAATATTTTCTTTTCCATATAATTCTTTTACTTTAGCATTTTCCTTTAATAAACAAGGATATGCGCCAAGTCGCATTGTCCCACCCTTTTTCTTGATTTCCTTTTGTTCATCCATTATATGTATAACTTTATTTTTAGCATTTTCATTAAACTCTTCTGAATTTACATCTTCTAACTTTAATACATTTCTTGCAAATTCCACAACAGCCATCTGCATTCCTAAACAAATTCCTAAGAATGGAACATTATTCTCTCTCACATACTGTATAGCTGTAATCATTCCTTCTATTCCTCTATTGCCAAAACCTCCTGGAACAACTATACCATTATATTCTTTTAATTTTTCTTTAACATTTTCTTTATTTAGTTTTTCAGAATCGATCAAATCAACCTTAACTTTTACATCATTAGCATAACCCGCATGTGTTAAACTTTCTATTACTGATATATATGAATCTTCTAATTTAGTATATTTTCCTACAATTGCAATTTTTACTGTTTTATCTTTTACATTTTCTATCTTATTTATCATTTCTTGCCACTCAGTGTTATCTGGAATATAATTGTCCAATCTTAAGTGGTTGCATACAGCTCTTCCTAATCCTTCTCTTTCTAGCATCAGCGGTACTTCATATAAACATTTTACGGTTTTATTTTGAATTACATTTTCTCTTCTTACATTACAAAATAAAGCTAGTTTTTCTCTTATAGAATCTGGTATATCTATTTCACTTCTACATACTAATATATTTGGTTTTATTCCATAGGATTGCAATTCTTTAACAGAATGTTGAGTTGGTTTTGATTTTATTTCATTAGAGCCACTTATATATGGAAGAAGTGTAACATGAATATATAGTACATCTTCTGGATTTTTTTCTAACCCCACTTGTCTTATTGCTTCTATTATAGAAAGCCCCTCTATATCACCAACAGTCCCTCCTATTTCTGTAATTACTATATCAGTATCTGTATTCTCAAAGCTATATATCTTTTCTTTTATTTCGTTTGTTACATGTGGTATAACTTGTACTGTTTTTCCTAAATAATCTCCTCTTCTTTCTTTTTCTAAAACGTTTAAATAAATTTTACCCATTGTAATACTAGAATCTTTAGTCAAATTTTCATCGATAAACCTTTCATAATGTCCTAAATCCAAATCTGTTTCTGCTCCGTCATCTGTAACAAAAACTTCACCATGTTCATAAGGGCTCATTGTTCCTGGATCTACATTTAAATATGGATCAAATTTTTGAATAGTTACTTTATATCCTCTATTTTTTAAAAGCCTACCTAATGATGCTGCTGTAATACCCTTTCCAAGTCCAGAAACAACTCCTCCTGTTACGAAAATATACTTAGTATTCATATATATTAACCCCTTTCTAAAAAACAAAAGAGAGATTAAAAAATCGCCAAAATCGGTTTTTTTTTAATCTCTCATATTCTTAATTAATTTTCTTCATTCTATCACATTAATTTTTATCGTTCAAGTATTTAAGAAATTTTATCTAAAGTGTATTGGAATGTAGCTGCAAATAATGTTACTAATTTAAATAATAATGTATATAAGATTTCACCTATTAATGACATTATTAATGCACCAATTAACGCTGTAACAAAAATAAATAATACTGGGTGTAGTTCTGTTTTATATATTTCTTGAACTATTATAATATACAATCTAGCAACACAAATCATTACTAATATGTAAATTATGAAGCCTAAAAAATTAAATTGGCCCATAATTACTGTTGATGATAAGAAATATGCTACCTTTATAATAACAGCTGCAGCGAAAGCCTCAATTTTTTTATCTCTTTTAAAATATTCATACACTAAAATTGCTACTATTATATCAAAAACAAAATTTAATGCTATTACCATGAAATTTACCTCCTTTTATAAATCCATTGTATTAATGATTTCTAATACTCTTTCTTCAAATTCTACTTCTTTTTCTTCGTTATTAATACTTGTCATAACAATTGTTTTCATTTGATTATCACTATTTACAATATAATATACTTTTCCTTTTTCTTCTGCCTTATTATCTGAATTTGTATATGTATAATTATAAGTTACGTAGTAAATATCATCTGTAGCTTTTATAAATTCTTTTGAACCTAAAGTAATTAAATAATCATCTGTAGCATTTAATTCTTCTTGAATATCGATTTCTTGACAAGCAGCATCTGCTTCCTCTTTATTGCTTAAATCAATTATGTCTTTTCCTGTTGAAATAGCTTCATCTTTAACTGCTACTAAATTTCCTGTTTTTAAATCAACTAGTTTTGTATAACCAGCTGTATAACTATCTATCATTGACATTTCTGTAGAATCATATGTCCAATAATCAGTTTTAGTATTTTCTGTAACATAGTCTATTTCACTATTTAAATCATCTATACATTGCATTGATGTTACTCCTGTAACCAGTGCCATTGAAATTACACAAAATAAGAATATAACAATAACTTGATAAACTTTAATCTTTTTTTGACTTATTCCATATATAATTCCTAAAATAGCTATTATAATCATTATGATTACTACTATATGGCTTAAATATAAACATGTCCACATATTTATCTCTCCTTTTTTTGCTTTTTCTACAAATATTATACATTTTTTGCATTAATTTGTATATTTCCATTATATTACTTTTATGTTACATTTATATATCACAAGATTATAACTTTTTAATAATATGATATACTAATATTAAATTTAATTTTAGGAGGTTTATATATGACGCCACATAATGAAGCTGAAATTGGCGACTTTGCAAAAACTGTTATTATGCCTGGAGATCCTTTACGCGCAAAATATATAGCAGAAAATTTTTTAGAAGATGTCAAATTAGTTAATTCTGTTAGAAATATGTTAGCATATACAGGTTTATATAAAGGAAAAAGAATTTCTGTTATGGCACATGGTATGGGTATGCCAAGTGTTGGAATTTATTCATATGAATTATATAAATTTTATGATGTAGAGAATATTATAAGAATTGGTTCTTGCGGAGGATATATTAAAGAATTAGATTTATTTGATGTTGTACTTGCAGATGATGTTTATACAGAAGGTAATTATGCTCTTACTTTTAATAATGAGGATTGCCATATTAGTTCTGCAGATAAGAGTCTTAATTCTATAATAAAACAAGTCGCTGACATTTCTGATATAAAAGTAGTTGAAGGAAATACTGTTTGTACAGATGCAGTAGATTTTTATATGACAGACCCTAAAAAATTCTTTAATAGGATTCCCAAAAATATAAAACCTATAGCAGCAGAAATGGAAGCATTTGCATTATTCTACAACGCAAAACTTTTAAATAAAAAAGCTGCTTGTTTAATGACTGTTGTAGATTCTCAATTTATAAGCAAACAAGCAACACCTGAAGAACGTGAACAAGGATTAACAAAAATGATAAAAATAGCTCTAGAAGCTGGAATATTATTATAGTGATCTGGGGACGTTCCTTTTTTCCCTTTCGAGATTGCGGGATTTTGGGACGGTCCTAAAATCCCTTTTTATATAATTTAATAACTATTACTTTTTTTAGTTTACAATTTTACCGCATTTGAAAAAACAGCCATACCTATTCTAGGTTTATGACTGTTTTTTCATCGCTTGTTTAATCAAGCAGATTCTTTGAAAAGATTAATGCCAGTAGAACCACTTCATTAAAGGTAAAGTTTCTTCACATTTTTCTAAGTACCGAAAACCAAATAAAACAATATCTATCTGTTCGTCTGTTGGTTTTCTGTATACTAGGAGCTCATTTATCTTTCTTGATAATTCCATGAACCTCTTATTTTTCATAGACCACACAAGAATTATAAGTATCCCAACATCTATAATAACAAGAGTGATTGTATTAATATATGGTATAATTAACATAAGTGGCGTAAAAATAATTCCTATAAGACTTAATCCAATTTTATTAATATTATCTTTGTTTATGAAATCTTCATAAGATGGTTTAACTGATAATATATTTTCTTTGTTAATACAAATACCCTTACTATGACAAACATCAGCTTTTCTAAATATGTTAGCATACTGAACCTCTTCTTTATGCTTCATTCCATAAAACATTTGTGGCAGTAAAAAATAGAATTGCATAATTGTCATTGTAACAAAATATAATCCTACTATAGTTCCAACTACAACACCAGAAATACAAATAAATATTCCTGTTATTGCCAGATAGAAAAGTATCATTCCTGCTATTAGTTTCTTTTTAGATGATGATTTTTCCTCATTAGCTTGCTCATCCAGTTCAATTACTTCATCCCATTTCATAAGACTAGCTACAGCTGTCCCATTGTTTTGTAGTTCTACTTTTGCTACGATTTCTGTTTCTGGGGATTTTACAATTAATCCCTCATCACTTTTAAACCCTAACCGCTCTCTTCTCATTATTTTTTCTCCTTTCAACATTTTGTAAACATAATTATTATACCATTTTTTCTAAATTATGTCTAATTATAAAAATATCTATTACGATAAAAGGGATTTTAAGACCGTCCCCAAATCCCTGCAAATATTTATTGTAATTCTTGTTTTATTTTTATTGCTAAATCTCTATTTATTCCTTTTACAGTCATTAACTCTTCAGGTGATGCATTTTTTATATTACTAACAGTCTTAAATCTTTTTAATAATAAATTTCTTTTTACCTCACCTATTCCTGAAATCTTATCTAGAGCTGATTCTGTCATTTCTTTCTCACGTAATTTTTTATGATAAGAAATTGCAGTATCATGAACAGTATCTTGGAATTTTGTAATTAAGTTTAATAATTCCTCTGATATTTCTATTTCATTCCTATCTTCGTCCATTAAAGCTCTGGTCCTATGTTTATCATTTTTTACCATTCCAAAAATTTTTATATCTACATTTAGTTTATCAATTACTTTTCTTGCAGCTCTAATTTGTGTAATTCCCCCATCTACAAATATTACATCTGGTAAATTTCCAAATCCTGTACTAGTTCCATTTAGTGAATGTTTTAACCTTCTTTCTATTACTTCTTCCATACATCTTGGATCATCTTGACCATAAACTGTTTTTATCTTAAATCTTCTAGATAGATTCTTTTTTATAATACCATTCTGCATTACACACATTCCTGCAACCATATTTGTCCCAGATATATTAGATATATCATAACATTCAATTTTTCTGGGTATTTTATCCATCTTTAATACATCTTTTAGTTCTAACAATAGACTATTTTTATCTTCGAATTTATTTTTTAATGTAACTTCTGCATTATTTTCTGCCATTTCAACAAAACGTAGTTTCTCTCCTTTTTGTGGCGTTTTTATCTCTACCTTATGATTTGCAATATTAGAAAGCCATTCTTCTATCGTTTCTTTATCTTCTGGTTCATATCTCATCATAATTTTGTTTGGTAAATTAGGATTATCCATATAATATTGTTTTATAAAACCTGATAAAATCTCACTGTCTGACATATCAACTAAATCTTGAAAGAAATAATATTCTCTGCCGACCATTTTACTTCCTCTTACAAAAAATATCTCTACACAAACTTCTAAATCGTTTTTTGCAATTCCTATCACATCTATATTATTTTCTGATATATTTGATACTCTTTGTTTTTCTGAAATTCTTTCGATTGCAACCATTTTATCTCTTAAATATGCAGCCTTTTCAAAATCTAGTTTTTTAGATGCTTCTTCCATTTGCATTCCAAGTTCTTTTATTATTTTACTAGTCTTTCCATCTAATAAATCTATTATCTCATCAATCTGCTTTCTATAGTCTTCTTTAGAAATATATCCCACACATGGAGCAAAACATTTTTTTATATGGTAATTTAGGCATGGTCTTTGTGTAGATTTAAAATTTCTACATTGCCTAATTTTATATTTGCTTTTTATAAAATCCACCATTTCTTTTGCGGCCCCAGGGTTTGCATATGGTCCAAAATATTTTGAACCATCATTTATTAATCTTCTTGTTATAATTACATTTGGGAAATCTGATTTTACATCAATTTTTATATATGGATATGTTTTATCATCTTTTAGCAATACATTAAATTTTGGTCTATATTTTTTAATTAAATTACATTCTAAAATTAATGCTTCTGCTTCGTTATTTACAACTATATATTCGAAATAATCAACTAAAGACACCATCTTTTTTATACGTTCAGTTTTATTTGTTTTCCTAAAATATGATGTAACTCTCCTTTTTAGTGAAATAGCTTTACCAACGTATATAATATTATTATTTTTATCGTGCATAAGATATACACCTGGTTTAGATGGTAACTTTTTAATCTCCTCTTCTATATTAAACTTATTATTATGCATTTTAATACCTCTCCTATTTATTAACTTTTTCATATTTTGTTAATAAATGATTATCATACAATATATTATACCATCGTTTAATTCTTGTTTCAATATTCATAAAATGCAGAAATACACCTAAACACTGAGGTAATTTCCAATACATCTTTCCCAAAATTCTTGGCAATATGTCCTTTTCCTCGCTTCCCACTATACACATTTGCGTGGACTCTTTAAGTTCTAAAACTTTAAAATCAAACTTTCTTCCTTTGTAGTTAATCCGGTAGAAATCATCCATCCTTACTATCATACTTTTTCCTCCAATTCAGGATGAATAAACAAAACCATTTGTTACACTTGTTCATTTTATACACTTCTCTTAAATTTAGCAATACCTATAATTTTATTAAGGACTTGATACTTTTTCATTTTTATTATAATATAATACCGTAAGCCAAAAAGTTTACAAAATAATCATAGTTTGAAAGGAGGAAATTTTATATTATATAAATGACAATCTTTAAGCGCCAGGACACATTTTTGTGTTGACGAGGTCAGAGTTAATCGAATTTTTCGGCGGGTACTCTGTGGTATGCTACTACCATAAATATTAGCAAAACCTACTAGTAATAGTGGAACAAATCTAATTGTGTAGCTATATTGTTACTTTTTGGCTATTTTTTTATAGGAGGTACAATATATTATGTGCGGAATTATTGGTTATATAGGAACAAAAAAAGCGAAACCAATTTTAATTAATGGTTTACTTAGATTAGAATACAGAGGTTATGACTCTTCAGGAATTGCCACAGTAGAAAAAGATGGCATAAAAGTTATAAAAGAAAAAGGAAGAATTGCAAATTTAGATGCAATGGATGGAATAAACAATTTAGAAGGTACTATTGGTATTGGTCATACTAGATGGGCAACACATGGAAAACCTTCTGCTGTTAATTCTCATCCACATTATGATAAAGATAAACTATTTGCTGTTGTGCATAATGGAATAATAGAAAATTATCATGAACTAAGAAAATTTTTGGAAGACAATGGATACACTTTCCTTTCTGATACAGATACAGAAGTTATTCCAAATTTAATTAATCTTTATTATAAAAAAGAAAATAATTTCTTAAAAGCTGTTAAACTAGCTTGTGATGATTTAAAAGGTAGTTTTGCTTTAGAAATCTTATGCAAATATTATCCAGACAATATGATTGTCGTAAGACAGGATAGTCCTTTAGTTATTGGTAGAGGTTTAGATGAAAATTATATTTCTTCTGATATTCCTGCTATTTTATCATTTACTAAAGACTTCTATTTCTTAAATGATAGAGAATTTGCTGTATTAGCAAGAGATAATATAGATTTTTATGATAATGATTTAAATAAAATTGATAAAGTTGTTAAAAATATTGAATGGAATACTGCATCAGCAGAAAAAGACGGTTATGATGATTTCATGTTAAAAGAAATTTATGAACAACCAAATGCAATAAGAGAAACAATTGGTTCTAAATTATCTGAAGGTAAAATATCTTTTAATAATTTCGAAATAACAAAAGAATTTTTAGAAACAATTAATAGAATATATATTGTTGCATGTGGTACAGCAATGAATGCTGGACTTGCTACAAAAGCAACTTTCGAAAATTTCTGTAAAATCCCAACTGAAGTTGACATTGCATCAGAATTTAGATACAGAGATCCTTTAATAGATGAACATACTTTATGTATTTATATTAGTCAATCTGGTGAAACAGCAGATACTATTGCAGCTTTAAAACTTGCTAAAAGCAAAGGAGCTAAAACTATAGCACTAGCTAATGTTATTGGAAGTTCTATAACTCGTGAAGCAGACTACTGTATTTATACACATGCAGGTCCAGAAATTGCTGTTGCTTCTACAAAAGCATATACCTCACAAGTTGTTTTATTAAATATTTTAGCATTATATTTTGCAGAAGTTTTAGATAGAGTTCCTAGTTCAACAATTGATTCAATGAAAAAAAATCTTTTGGAATTACCAAAAAAAGCAGAAATAACATTAAGAAATGTTGCAGAAGTTAAAAACTTCGCTAATATTGTATACAAAGAAACAGATATGTTCTTCTTAGGTAGAGGTGTAGATTACTATGTAGCATCTGAAGGATCTTTAAAATTAAAAGAAATTTCATATATTCATTCTGAAAGCTATGCAGCAGGTGAATTAAAGCATGGACCTATAGCTTTAATAGAAAATGATGTTACAGTAATAGGAATCATTACAAATCCTAATTTGGTTGAAAAAACAATTAGTAATATCCAAGAAGTTATTACAAGAGGAGCTAAAACTTTAGTAATTACAAATCAAAAAATAAATGAATCACAATTCTTTAAAGTAATAAACATTCCTGATACAGAGCCTTGTTTATCTCCAGTTTTATCTATAATACCTTTACAATTACTTTCATATTATATTTCAAAAGAAAAAGGATTAGATGTTGATAAGCCAAGAAATTTAGCAAAATCTGTAACAGTTGAATAGGGATTTTAGTGATTTTCCTTTTTTCCTATATCGTTAGGGATTTTGGGACGTTCCTTTTTTTCCTGTATCACAAAAAGCGACTTTAAAAGTCGCTTTTTTGTTTATATCTTAAAATCATTTTATTTCTCCATTCTTTTTAACTAAGAATATCTTTCGTAATTGAATTATATCATATACATTTTACATTCAAAAATAATTTTTTATTTTATATAATAAATAATTGCAATATTATTAATAGCACTGCACCTGGCAGTCCCAATAATCCAACTAGGGCAGATGTAAAAATATTTAGCCCTATATGAAAATTAAAGCCTTGCCCTATATAATTTATTATTAATATTAGTAAACCTCCTAGAACTGAATTTAGTGCTAATTTGCATACAAATTTAAGTGGTTTTACAAATATTCTTCCAAATAAAAATATAAAACATATTGATGCTGCAAAAACTAACATATTATTATAGTCCATATACATCACTCCTACTAATATTTATGACAGTATATGGACAAATATACATTACATTGCTTCTTGTTTAGTTAAATTTCTAATATCTCTTTCTTGAATATTATCTATTATTAGTCCTCTTCTTTTTATCTTTTTTAATAAATAATTTATTTTAGCTTGATTGGCCTTTATTTGATATGCATAATAATCTACAAGCTCTCCATCAGCAAATTCAAAATTTTTATTTGCCAATTCTAAATCCATTTTTGTCTTTATTAATGACTTAACTAAATCAAGACTTTTCTCTTCATCTGTTTTGTCTATAATTTTACTTTCTTTAATATATGTTTCATAAATCATTTTATCACCTCAATCATCCTATAGTAAGTATATTCAAATTTTCTCAAATTATTCCAAAAAATTTATAATTATGATTGAAATTGATTGAATTACAAATAAATTTAATGTATTGGATACCAAAAGATTATTACTAGCTTCTATTACACCTAATTCTTCATTACTATTTTTATGAAATTTTTGACTTTCTATAAATGTAACAAATTCTGGTATACTTGTTGCAATCCCCAAGATTATACCTATAATAATTTCTGAAACATTAAAAATAAAGCGTAAATTTTCTAGAGTGTCACTTAACAAATTTCCTACTAAATATAAGATAATTCCTATTAGCACAATATATGTAAGATAAATAGGTATCTTCTTTTTATTTGTTTTTACATGTGAAATTGTTTCTTTAGTTTCCATATTTAATTTTCCATTATAATGCTTATTTATTTTATTGAAAACATAAAATAATATAATATATATTACTGCTATTCCTACACTATTTCCTACATTAAATTTCCAAATAATTATTGGAATTATTATCGTTATTAATACCAATACAAGATTTATTTTTAATGCTTTATTTTTTAAAATTCTTAGATTTTTATTTATAGCCATAGCTAATATATATTGAATACTATTAATAATATTTGAACTTAATATATTAAATATACCTGCCTTTGCCATTCCACTAATAGAAGAAAATGTTACTGTTAAAAATTCAGGGATACTTGTCGCTATTCCCGAAATATTCCCTATAGTCTGTGGCTTTAATTCTAAAAGTTCTCCAACTTTTCTAAGTACTGGAACTAATAGATTCTTAGATACAAAGATTATGACTAATAATTCTATTATTAATTTTATAATTTCCCAAATAAAATTCATATATCCTCCTATATATGAATTATTTACATTATTAAAAAAACTACACCTAAAATACTAAATTATATTTAATATTTTAGGTGTAGTTTATATATATTTATTAATTATTTTAATAATTCTAATATTGCCATTTCTGCAGCGTCACCTTTACGAGGTCCTACTTTAATTATTCTTGTATATCCTCCAACTTTTCCAGCTGTAGCATATCTTTCAGCTAATTCTCCAAATAATTTTGCTGGAATGTCTATGTTTCTTCCATCTGCATCTTTAACTTTGCAAACAGTATTCATTATTTTTCTTCTTGCATTTAATCTTGAAGGCATATCTTTTTGTCTTTTTTCTGTTACTTCTTCTTTAACAACTTTTAAATATTCATTACCATTTTTGCTTTTTACTAATTCTGTAACTTTGTTTCCATTAGTATCTCTTTTTGCTCTTACTATTTTTTTGTCTTCCATTTGGAAATTATCTTTTTCTTTAATAGCTAAAGCAATTAGGCTATTAGCAATAGCTTGAGTTTCTTTAGCTCTAGCTAATGTTGTAGTTATTTTTTCGTTTACTAATAAATCAGTTACTTGTGTTCTTAGCATTGCTTTTCTTTGTGCAGTTGTTTTTCCAAGTTTTCTATTCTTTGCCACTTCTTTCACACCTTTCTAATTTATTTTAATCATCATCTGGCGCAAAGTCTAATCCTAATGAATGTAATTTATTTGTTACTTCATCTAATGACTTTTTACCTAAATTTCTTACTTTCATCATTTCTGACTGAGTTTTATTTACTAAATCTTCTACTGTTACAATACCAGCTCTTTTTAAACAGTTAAATGAACGTACAGAAAGCTCTAAGTCTTCTATTGTCATTTCTAATACTTTTTCTTTCTTAGATTCTTCTTTTTCTACCATTACTTGAGTATTTTTTGCAGCTTCTGATAAATCAATAAATAATTCTAAGTGTCCAGTCATAACTTTAGCAGCTAGGCTAAGAGCCTCATATGGTTTTAAACTACCATCTGTCCAAACTTCTATTACTAATTTATCATAATCTACCATTTGTCCAACTCTAGTATTTTCTACAGAGTAGTTTACTTTCTTTACAGGTGTATAAATTGAATCTATTGGAAGTACAGATATATCTTGTCCTTCTTTCTTGTTTTGTTCTGCAGTATTATATCCTCTTCCTGTATTAACTGTCATTTCAATAACTAAATGTCCACCTTCTGAAACTGTTGCGATATGTAAGTCTTTATTTAAAACTTCTACAACACCATCAGTTATTATATCTCCAGCTGTAACTTCTCCTTCTTTTGCATCAATTCTAATAAGTCTCTCTTCATTTCCATCCATTTTTAGACGAACATCTTTTAAGTTAACAATAAGTTCTGGCACGTCTTCCACTACATTTGGAATTGTAGAGAATTCATGTAAAACACCTTCTATTTTAATACTTGTAATTGCTGTTCCAGGTAAAGAAGAAAGTAATATTCTTCTTAATGAATTACCTATTGTTACACCATATCCACGTTCTAATGGTTCACAAACGAATTTAGAATAATTTCTTTTTTCATCAACTTCCAAGCATTGTATGTCTGGCTTTTCAAATTCAATCATATTTACCTCCTAATAGAGTTGCATTGATATAGCAACCTTTAAAATATTTACCACTTTGCTATGGTATACTATTATTTTGAGTAAAGTTCTACTATTAAATGCTCTTCTACTGGTAAATCAATATCTTCTCTTGATGCTAATCTAACTACTTTACCTGTTAAATTGTCTAGATCTCTTTCTAGCCAATCTGGAGTAGGTCTGTTAGCGTTTTCTTCTACATTAGCTTTAATTGTAGCATTATCTTTCTTAATTTCTCTTACAGAAATTACATCTCCTGGTTTTACTAAATATGATGGGATATCACATTTCTTTCCATTTACATCAAATTGTGAATGATTTACAAATTGTCTAGCTTGTGCTCTTGAAGAAGCAAATCCTAATCTATATACAACATTGTCTAATCTGCTTTCTAATATTGTTAATAATTCTTCACCAGTAATTCCTTTTTTGTTTGAAGCCATTTCAAAATATTTTCTGAATTGTTTTTCTCCAACTCCATAATACATTTTTGTTTTTTGTTTTTCTCTTAATTGTGTACCATATTCAGAAAGTTTATTTCTTTTTTGACCATGTTCTCCTGGTCCATAATTTCTTCTAGCAATACTACATTTTTCTGAATAACATCTGCTACCTTTTAAGAATAATTTTTGACCTTCTCTACGGCATATACGGCATTGTTCATCTTTATATCTTGCCATTTGTCTTTTACACCTCTTCTTTCAAATTTATTATTTCTTAATTATACTCTTCTTCTTTTTGGTGGTCTACAACCATTGTGTGGTATTGGTGTTACATCCTTGATGCTGCTTATTTCTAGACCTGTTGTTTGAAGTGATCTTATTGCAGCTTCTCTACCAGAACCTGGTCCTTTAACAAAAACATCAACTGTTTTTAATCCATGTTCCATAGCTTTTTTAGCTGCTGTTTCTGCAACTTCTCCTGCAGCAAATGGTGTGCTTTTTCTAGAACCTTTAAATCCTAATCCTCCAGCACTTGCCCAAGATATAACATTACCTTTAACGTCTGTAATTGTAACTATTGTATTGTTAAAACTAGAATGAATATGAGCTGAACCTTTTTCTATATTTTTTCTATCTCTTCTTCTAGTTACTGTCTTTTTTGTTACATTTTTAGCCATCTTTCTAGCTTACCTCCCTTTTTTATACTCTTACGAGCCTAAAAATTATTTCTTTTTGCTTACTAATTTTCTAGGACCTTTTCTTGTACGAGCATTAGTTTTTGTTCTTTGTCCTCTTACTGGAAGACCTCTTCTATGTCTTAATCCTCTATAGCATCCTATTTCTGTAAGTCTTTTAATATTTAATGCTACTTCTCTTCTTAAATCTCCTTCTAATAATAGGTGATTTGAATCGATTGCTTTTCTAATTGCTTGTACTTGATCTTCTGTTAAATCTTTTACTCTAGTATCTGGATTTACCTCTGCTTCTTTTAATAGTTTTTGTGATGTTGAAAGACCAATACCATAAATATATGTTAATCCAACTTCTACTCTTTTTTCTCTAGGTAAATCAATTCCTGATATACGAGCCATAATTGCACCTCCAAATTTTTTGTTTTTTAAGTATTAAGATTTATATATGAACACAAATTTGATAAAGAGATATTCTCTTCAGCCGCTACCATTTTTGTGCTTATACCATAGGATTGTATAATTGTTTATACAATTATACTTGTATATGTACTAATCTTGCTGTCTAATTATCCTTGTCTTTGTTTGTGTTTAGGGTTTTCACAAATAACTCTAACAACACCTTTTCTTTTAATAACCTTGCACTTTGGGCATATAGGTTTTACTGATGCTCTAACTTTCATTTGATACACCTCCTGTTATTACTCATTTTTATACATTTACTTGAGCAATTATGAAGCGTGAAATCAGATGTGTGGTTTAACTACACATCTCATCTCACACTTCATACCTAAGTTAATAGGATTTATTTAGCTCTCCATGTTATTCTTCCTCTATTTAAATCATATGGTGATAATTCTACTTTTACTTTATCACCTGGTAATATTTTGATATAGTTCATTCTAAGTTTTCCTGAAATATGTGCCAATATTTGATGACCATTTTCAAGTTCTACTTTAAAATTAGTATTTGGTAGTGTTTCTACAACAACTCCTTCTACTTCGATTACATCTTCTTTTGCCAAATTTATTCCCTCCTGAATAATTTAAACATTATTTTAACTATAAATAGCTAATATAGTATACACCATTTTTACACTATAGTCAAGATTTTTGGCTCTTTTTCTGTAATTAAAATTGTATTTTCATAGTGTGCTGCTCTTGTTCCATCTTCTGTTATAATTCCCCAGCCATCATCTAGTTCTAAAATGTTTGGTTTTCCTGCAATTACCATAGGTTCAATTGCTAATGTCATTCCTGGTTCTAACCTAGGACCTCTACCTGCTTTCCCGTAATTTGGAATTCCTGGATCTTCGTGCATTTCTCTTCCTATACCATGTCCTTGAAACTCTCTTACTACTGAAAAACCATTTTTTTCTACATATTCACCTATTGCATGTGATATGTCACCTAGTCTATTACCTTTTTTAGCATATTTAATTCCCTCAAAGAAAGCTTGTTTTGTTACATCTATTAGTCTTTGGCTTGCTTTATCTATTTTGCCAACTGCATATGTTCTACAGCAATCTCCATTAAATCCGTCTTTATATGCTACTAAATCTACACTTACAATATCTCCTTCTTTTAGGACTTCTCTTTTAGAAGGGATTCCATGAATTACTACATCATTTACAGAACTACAAATACTTGCTGGAAAATCTGGAACTCCATCTACTCCACTTGGATATCCTTTTTCTGCAGGGATTGCTCCATACTTTCTCATTGTCTCTTCTGCAATCTTGTCTAATTCATAAGTTGTAATTCCTGGTTTTATTGCTGCTTCTATAGCTTTTTGTGCAAAAAATGCAACTCTACAAGCTTCTTTCATTTTTTCTATTTCTTTTGGAGATTTTATATATATCATTTATATTACTTCCTTACCTATTTTCATTATAGTTTTTTAACCATTCACTTATCATTTCTTCTGTTATATTTACACTTGCATGTAATTTTACTTTATAAAGTAATCCTTTTTCTTCATAATATTCTATAAGTTCCCTTGATTGTTCATGATATACTCTTAATCTTTCTGTTATAGTTTCTTCATTATCATCTTTTCTTTGAATTAATTTGCTTCCACAAATATCACATATTCCTTCTACTTTTGGTTTCTTATATTCTAGATTATATATTGCTCCACAATCTTTGTTTGAGCAAATTCTTCTCTTTACAGTTCTATATATTATATCTTCATCTGGAATATCTAAAAATAAAGCTAAATCTACTTTTTGATTTTGTTCTTCTAGCATTTCTTCTAGTGCTTCTGCTTGTTTTTTATTTCTTGGAAATCCATCAAATACTACACCATTTGAATCTTTAAATTGATTTATCTTTCCTTTTAACATATTAATTGTTATTTCATCTGGTACTAAATTTCCTTTATCAATATATTCTTGTGCTTTTCTTCCTAATTCTGTTCCATTCTTTATCTCTTCTCTAAACATATCTCCTGTTGCAATATGCCCCATATTTTGTGTCTGTTCAAATAAATTTGATACTGTTCCTTTACCACTACCTGGTCCACCTAATAAAACAATATTCATTCTCTTCACTCCTATCTTTTCTTATGCAAATATTATTTTTTAAATATATATTTTGCAGTATATATTTAAAAAATAATATTCAACTAGTAAATTAATTGCATGGGCACGACCAAGGTTAGTCCAGAGTCGTACCCTGATACAATAAATTTTATTCTAAGAATCCCTTGTAATGTCTCATTACTAATTGTGATTCTAATTGTTGAACTGTTTCTAATGCAACACCAACTATGATAAGTATAGATGTTCCTCCAAATGCTACATTTAGATTTGTAAATCTCATAAACATTGGAAGTATAGCTATAAGTGCTAAGAATAATCCACCAAATAATGTTAATTTTGTAAGCACTGATGATAGATATTCTGTAGTTGGTTTTCCAGCTCTTATTCCTGGAATGAATCCACCATTTTTCTTAATATTTGCAGATACCTCAGCTGGGTTAAATGTTGCATATATATAGAAGAATGTGAATCCTACTATTAATAGTAAATAAACTATCGCATTTGCTATTGTATACCCAAGAGCTACATTTGAACTTGAAGTAGCTAATGAGAAATTATATATTACATTCCAAAATCCTGTATGTGTTGCAATACTTGGATCAAATATTTGAATTATCATTGCTGGGAATGTCATAAATGATGATGCAAATATTATTGGCATAACTCCAGCCATTGCTATTTTTAATGGAATATATGTATTTTGCGCACCCATCATTTTTCTTCCAACAACTTTTTTAGCATATTGTACAGGTATTCTTCTTTCAGCTTGTTGTATAAATACAACTGCTGTAACTAAAATTAAAGCTCCTATTACAATAGCTAATGCTACTAATAATCCAGTTGTGCTAAATCCTGATTCTGTCATTATTAAAGACCAAATTGAACTTACTGCACTTGGTAATCTAGATACAATACCTATAAAGATAATCATAGAAACTCCATTACCAATTCCTTTATTAGTAATTTGGTCACCAAGCCACATAAGCAATGCTGTACCAGCCATAAGTCCTGTTACAACTAATACTCCTGATAATATTCCTGAATCTACGAATATTCCTTGTGCTTGATAAGATAAATATAAACCAATTCCTTCTATTAATGCTAGCACAATAGAAAGAGCCTTTGTATATTTATCTACTTTTTGTCTTCCAACTTCTCCTCCCTCTTTTGCTAATCTTTCTAAAGAAGGTATAATCATTGTTAATAATTGTATAACAATTGAAGCTGTGATATATGGTGTTACTGACATAGCAAATATTGAGAAATTAGAAAATGCTCCACCAGAGATTATATCAATCAATCCTACTAATCCATTGGTATTTGAACCTCTCATAGCTTCTAATTGTACTACATCTACGCCAGGAACAGTTATAAAACATCCTAACCTAAACACTATAATCAATACTAATGTGTATAATAATCTTTTTCTTACTTCAGGTGTCTTTAATGCATTTTTTATAGTTTTAAACAACTAAATCACCTCAATCTTTCCTCCTGCTGCTTCTATTTTTTCTGCAGCTGCTTTTGTAAATCTCTTAGCTTTAACAGTTAATTTTTTCTCTAATTTTCCTGTAGCTATTACTACTATTCCATCATTAACTTTTCCGATAATTCCTTCTGATAATAGGCTTTCTGCTGTAACCTCTGAAGCTTCGCTTTTATTTAACATTGTTAAAGTTACTTCTGTATATTTTTTAGCATGGATATTATTGAAGCCTCTTTTTGGAAGTCTTCTATATAAAGGTGTTTGACCTCCTTCGAATCCTCTTCTTACTCCTCCGCCAGATCTAGCTTTTTGTCCTTTATGTCCTTTTCCAGATGTTTTTCCAAGACCTGAACCGATACCACGACCTAATCTTTTTCTCTTAATTCTAACGTTTGATGGTCCTAATTCTCCTAATTGCATTTCTTAAATTGCACCTCCTTAAAATTTGATATTATTATTATAATATATCAGAAACTTTTTTTCCTCTTTTTTTAGCAATTTGTTCTACTGTTCTCATATTTTCTAATCCGTTCATTGTTGCATACACAACATTTCTTGGATTGTTTGTACCAAGAACTTTAGTTTTTATATCTTTGTATCCAGCTAATTCTAATACAGCTCTTGCACTTCCTCCTGCAATAACTCCAGAACCTTCTACAGCTGGTTTTAACATTACTCTTGCACTTCCGAATTTACCAATAAATTCGTGAGGGATTGTTGTTCCAACTACTGGTACTTCTTTTAAATTTTTTCTAGCATCATCTATTGCTTTCTTTATTGCATCAGGTACTTCTGCTGCCTTTCCATTTCCAACACCAACGTGTCCGTTTCCGTCACCAACAACTACTAAAGCACTAAATCTAAAAGTTCTACCACCTTTAACAACTTTAGCAACTCTGTTTATTGCAACAACTTTCTCTTTTAATTCAACTGCATTCTCTTCTTGCATCGGTTTTCTTTCCTCCTTTTCTTTTTGAATATATCTAATATATTTTAGAAGTTTTTATTTTCTATTTATTAGAAGTTTAATCCACCATTTCTTGCAGCATCTGCTAATTCTTTAATAACTCCATGATAGATATATCCACCTCTATCAAAAACAACATCTTTAATATTTTTTTCTAATGCTCTTTTTGCTATAAGTGCTCCAACTTCTTTTGCTGCTTCTTTGTTTGCATATTTAGTTTTTACTTCTTTATCTAATGTAGAAGCTGAAACTAAAGTTTTTCCAGCAACATCATCAATTACTTGTACATATAAATTTGCATTACTTCTATATACACATAATCTTGGACGTTCAGCTGTTCCACTTATTTTTCTACGAACACGAGCATGTCTTCTTGCTCTTTCCATTTTTCTGTTTGTTTTTGTAATCACTTTGCTCTCTCCTTTCTATAAACTAAAGTCTATTTTTTACCAGCTTTACCTTCTTTACGTCTGATAACTTCATAATCATATTTAATACCTTTTCCACCATAAACTTCTGGTGCTCTTTTAGATCTGATAACTGCTGCTGTTTGACCAACTAATTCTTTATCAATTCCCTTTACAATGATTGTATTTGCATCTGGAACGTCAAATGTGATTCCTTCTGGAGCTTCGAATATTACTGGGTGTGAATAACCTAATGTTAAGTTTAAGTTATTTCCTTGTTTTTGTACTCTATATCCTACACCATTAATTTGTAATTTTCTTGTAAATTCGTGTTTTACTCCTTCTATCATGTTTTTAATTAAAGTTCTTGTTAAACCATGTAAACCTTTGTTAAAGTTTGCATCGTCTGGTCTTGTAACTTCAACTTGATTATCTTCTATTTTAACAGTGATATTTTTATGAATATCTCTTTCTAATGTACCTTTTGGTCCTTTTACAGTTAAATGTTGTCCGTCTAATCTTACTTCAACACCTTCTGGTATTGCAACAGGTGCATTTCCTATTCTTGACATTTCGTTTTTCCCTCCTTCTTGTTAAAATTACCAAATATATGCTAAAACTTCTCCTCCAAGATTTTCTTTTCTTGCTTCTTTATCTGTTTTAATTCCTTTTGATGTAGAAATTAAAGCGATTCCTAAACCATTTAAAACTTTTGGTAATTTTTCTGCAGAAGCATATACTCTTAATCCTGGTTTACTTATTCTTTTTATTCCAGCTATTACTTTAGCTCCATTTTCATCATATTTTAAAGCTATTCTTAATATTCCTTGATTTTCGTTTGCTATTTCTTCAACAGATTTAATATATCCTTCATTATATAATATATCTGCTATTGCTTTTTTCATTTTTGAAGCAGGAACGTCAACTGTTTTATGCTTTGCAGCGCTTGCATTTCTAATTCTTGTTAACATATCTGCTATTGGATCTGTAGTATTCACTTAAGTTTCCCTCCTTTTTATATTCTACCAGCTTGCTTTTTTAACACCTGGGATTTCTCCTTTATGTGCTAGATTTCTAAAGCAAACACGGCAAATTCCATATTTTCTAATATATCCATGTGGTCTTCCACATATTTTACATCTATTATATTCTCTAGTAGCATATTTTTGTGGTCTTTGTTGTTTTACTTTTAAAGATTTTTTAGCCATATTAATCTCCTTTCTTTGGACTAATTTTTGAATGGCATACCTAGAAGTTTTAATAATTCCTTTCCTTCTTCATCAGTTTTTGCTGTTGTAACAAAAATAATATCCATTCCTCTTAATTTATCTACTTTATCATATTCTATTTCTGGGAATATTAATTGTTCTTTAACACCCATAGAGAAATTTCCTCTACCATCAAAAGAATTTGCTGAAATTCCTCTGAAATCTCTTATTCTTGGCATAGCAACATTGAATAATTTGTATGCAAAATCATACATTTTTCCTCTTCTTAATGTTACTTTACATCCAACATTAACTCCCTCTCTTAATTTAAAAGCAGCTATTGATTTTCTTGCTTTTGTTACGATTGGTTTTTGTCCTGTTATTATAGCTAAATCATTCATTGCGTTATCTAATGATTTTGGATTATCTTTAATATCTCCAAGACCAATATTTATAACGATTTTATCTAATTTTGGAACTTCCATTATTGATTTATAATTAAATTTTTTCATCATTGCTGGAACTACTTCTTTTTCATATTGTTCTCTTAATTTTTCCATTAGGATACAAATCCTCCTTTCTTAACATTATTTTATTTCTGCATTACATTTTTTACATACACGAACTTTGTTATCTTTTTCTACTTTGTATGCAATTCTTGTTACTTTTCCACATTTAGGGCAAACTACACCAACTTTGCTACTATGTATTGGGTATTCAGCTGGTATAATTCCTCCTTCTTCACCTTGTTTTCTTGGTTTTACATGTTTTTTTCTGATGTTAACTCCTTTAACAACAATTTTTTGTGTTTTTGGAATTACTTCTAATACTTCTCCTGTTTTACCTTTATCGTTTCCAGATAAAACTTTAACTGTATCACCTTTTTTTATTCTCATTATAGGATTCTCCTCCTTTTCTACAATTTTTGCTTTTATCTCATTATGTTTAATAATTAGCTCATTTTATTAAAATATTCTTCTTATTATTTTATTTCTAAGGTTTACAAAAATTACTTCGTAATTTTTGTATCTTTAGTCTGTAACATTTAAAAATATCAAAGATATTTTTAAACTAACAGACTAAAGAACTTCTGGAGCTAATGATAAAATTTTCATGTAATTTTTATCTCTTAATTCTCTTGCAACAGGTCCAAATATACGTGTTCCTTTTGGATTTCCGTCTTCTTTAATAAGTACTGCTGCGTTTTCATCAAATCTTACATATGATCCGTCTGCTCTTTTTGTAGGTTTCTTTGTTCTTACAACTACTGCTTTAACAACATCACCTTTCTTTACTGTTCCACCAGGTATAGCTGTTTTTACAGAAGCTACTATAACATCACCTATTTTAGCATATTTTCTATATGAACCACCTAAACATCTAATACACATAATTTCTCTTGCACCAGTGTTATCAGCAACTTTTAATATAGTTTGTTGTTGTACCATGTTAATTAGTACCTCCTTTTCCTTCTATAATAAGTTATTTTATAATTGCTTTTTCAATAACTTCAACTAATCTCCATCTTTTATCTTTAGAAAGTGGTCTAGTTTCCATTACTCTTACTCTATCTCCAATTTGACATTCGTTATTTTCGTCATGAGCTTTTAATTTATATGTTTTTTTAACGAATTTTCCATATTTTTTATGTTTTTCACTAGTTTCAACTGCAACAACGATTGTTTTATCCATTTTATTAGATACAACTGTTCCAACTAAAACTTTACGAAGATTTCTTTCTTCCATTAGAACTTCTCCTTTCTAAGCATTTTTGCTTTCAGCTATTTTTCTTTCTGTTAAAACTGTATTTATTCTTGCTATGTCTTTTCTTACTTCTTTTATTCTCATTGGATTATCTAATCCATGTGTAGCTAAACTAAATCTTAATTTGAATAATTCTGTTTTTAATTCAGATAATTCTTTTTCTAGTTCTGGTGAAGACATTTCCTTAATTTTACTAATCTTCATTGCTATCACCCACCTTATCTTCAGATTCTCTTGCTACGAATTTACATTTTACTGATAATTTATTCATAGCTAGTCTTAAAGCTTCTCTTGCTGTTGCTTCAGGAACTCCAGCTATTTCGAACATAACTCTTCCTGGTTTTACTGGAGCTACATAATATTCTACAGCACCTTTACCTTTACCACCACGAGTTCCGGCTGGTTTACTTGTAATAGGTTTGTCTGGGAATATTTTTATCCAAACTTTTCCACCTCTTTTGATATAACGTGTCATAGCAATACGTGCTGCTTCTATTTGATTTCCTGTTATTAATCCAGCTTCTAATGTTTGAATTCCATATTCTCCGTTTGTAACTTTTGTTCCTCTTGTTGCTTTTCCTCTATTTCTACCTTTTTGTTGTTTTCTGTATTTTGTTCTTTTTGGCATTAATGGCATTATTGCTCTCCTCCTTCCACGTTTTTCTTAGTTGGAAGAACTTCTCCTTTATAAATCCAAACTTTTACACCAACTTTTCCATATGTTGTATCTGCTTCTGCAAATCCATAGTCAATGTCAGCTCTTAAAGTTTGAAGTGGTATAGTACCATCTTTGTAGAACTCTGTTCTGGCCATATCAGCTCCACCTAATCTTCCAGAGCATGCTGTTTTAATTCCTTGAGCTCCTGCTCTCATTGTTTTTTGCATACATTGTTTCATAGCTCTTCTGAATGAAATTCTTCTCTCTAATTGTCCTGCAATATTTTCTGCAACTAATTGCGCATCTAAATCTACATTTTTAACTTCAACTATATTTAAGTTTACAGTTTTTCCTATCATTTTTTGTAATTCTTCTTTTAATGTTTCAACTAAATTTCCACCTTTACCGATAACTAAACCTGGTTTAGCTGTGTAAACGCTTACTTTAACAAATTTAGCTGTTCTTTCTATTTCAATTTTAGAAATTCCACTTGCATATAATTTTTTCTTTAATACTTTACGAATGTTGTAATCTTCTACAAGGTAATCGCCAAAGTTCTTAGAATCAGCATACCATTTTGAATCCCAGTTTTTGATTACTCCAACTCTTACACCATGTGGATTAACTTTTTGTCCCATTTCTAAAATTCCTCCTCTCTTAATCTTCACATTCTCTTAATACTATTGTTATATGTGTTGTTCTTTTTCTAATTCTTACTGCTGAACCTTTTGCAGCTGGTCTAATTCTTTTTAGAGTTGGACCTTGGTTAGCATATATTTCAGATATATATAATTTTTCATGACTCATATCATGATTATTCTCTGCATTTGCAATTGCTGATTTTAATAACTTTTCTAGTATTGGTGATGATGCTTTAGGTGTAAATTTCATTATAGCTAATGCTTCATCAACTTTTTTACCTCTTACTAAATCTGCAACTATTTTTACTTTTCTAGCTGATATTCTAGCAAATTTTAATTGTGCTCTTGCTTCATTAATTGTTGCTTGCTCTTGCATTATTTTCCCTCCTTATTATTTCTATTTCTTAACTGTAGATTTTTTATCTCCAGCATGACCTTTAAAAGTTCTTGTAGGAGCGAATTCTCCTAATTTATGGCCTATCATTTCTTCTGTTAAATAAACAGGTACATGTTTTCTACCATCATGAACTGCTATTGTATGTCCAACCATTTGAGGATATATTGTAGAAGCTCTTGACCATGTTTTTAATACTTCTTTTTTTCCTGTTTCATTCATTTCTTCTATTCTCTTTAGAAGTTTTTCTTGTACATAAGGTTTCTTTTTGCTTGATCTTGACATTTATTTATTTCCCTCCTTTAAGACTATTTTCTTCTCTTAACTATGAATTTATTTGATAATTTCTTTTTATTTCTTGTCTTGTATCCAAGTGCTGGTTTACCCCAAGGTGTTAATGGTCCTGCGTGTCCTACTGGTGCTCTACCTTCACCACCACCATGTGGGTGATCTACTGGGTTCATAACAGATCCTCTAACTTGTGGTCTCCATCCCATATGTCTCTTTCTACCAGCTTTACCAATTTTAATTGTATCATGTTCAGCATTTCCAACTGTTCCAATTGTAGCTCTACATCTTGTTAAGATTAATCTCATTTCTCCTGAAGGAAGTCTTACGTGTGCATATTTACCTTCTTTTGCCATAAGTTGTGCTTCTTGACCTGCACTTCTTACTAATTTTCCACCTTGTCCTGGATTTAATTCTATATTGTGAATCATTGTACCTACTGGTATAGATTCGATTGGCATACAGTTACCTGGTTTAATATCTACTTTAGCTCCAGATACAACTTTGTCTCCATCTTTTAATCCTAAAGGTGCTAAGATATATGCTTTTGTTCCATCTTCATATTGAATTAAAGCTATATTTGCACTTCTGTTTGGATCATATTCGATTCCTATAACTGTTGCTGTCATATCATCTTTTATACGTTTAAAATCTATTATTCTGTATTTTTGTCTATTTCCTCCACCTTGATGTCTAACAGTAATTCTTCCATATGAATTTCTTCCTGCTTTTTCTTTTTTCTTTGCTAATAAGGATTTTTCAGGTGTCTTTTTTGTTATTTCATCAAATGCAGAAACTGTCATGTTTCTTCTTGATGGTGTATATGCTTTAAATCTTTTAACTGCCATTTTAAATTTTCCTTTCTTAATTTATATTTGTAGATTTTTTCCTGCTCTACATGCAGATATTCTTTATTATCCTGGTATTTTCCAGATAGTTTTCTTTTGATTGTAATCTATATAGTTACAAAATTAAGCTCCCATAAATTCATCAATAGAATCTTTATATTTCTTAGATATTTTTGTTGTTTTTCCACCTTTTGCTAAATATGTTTTTTGCTCTGGATTTGTATCTATTGTAACAATAGCTTTTTTCCAATCAGATGTTTTTCCAACATATCTTCCCATTCTTTTTTGTTTTCCGCTTACATTCATAGTATTAACTTTTAATACTTTAACTTCGAAAAGTTTTTCAACAGCATTTTTAATATCTATTTTTGTAGCTTTTGGATTCACTTCAAAGGTATACTTTCCTTCATTTAGTCCATCATTACTTTTTTCTGTAATTATTGGAGCAATTATTATTTCTTCTGGTCTCATTATGCGTACACCTCCTCTAATTTCTTAACAGCATCTAGAGTTACAACTAGTTTATTGTATTTTAATAAATCATAAACATTTATTGTATTTACTAATGTTGTTTTTACATTTTTGATGTTTCTTGCTGATTTTTGAACGTTTTCATCTCTTTCTGGTAATAAGATTAGTGTTTTTCCTTCTACTTTTAAGTTTGCTAAAGTTTTAACCATAGCTTGTGTTTTTATTTCTTTCATTTCTGCTTTGTCTAAAACAACTAAATTGTTTTCTAAAACTTTTGAACTTAATACTGAACGTATTGCTAATCTTCTTTCTTTTTTATTAACAGTATATTTGTATGAACGAGGTCTTGGTCCTAATGCTATTCCACCTTTTACCCATTGTGGTGCTCTTATAGAACCTTGTCTTGCTCTACCTGTTCCTTTTTGTCTCCATGGTTTTCTACCACCACCAGATACTTCTGATCTTGTTTTTGTACTTTGTGTTCCTTGTCTTTGGTTAGCTAAGTAGTTAACTAATACACTATGTACTACTGCTTCATTTGGTTCAATTCCAAATACATTATCATTTAATTCTACATCGCTAACTTTTTTACCTTCCATATTATATACATCTATTTTAGGCATTGTACTTTTCCTCCCTTCCTATTTACTCATTTTTACGCTTGATTTTATTTTTAGGATAGCTCCTTTTGGTCCTGGAACGCTTCCTTTTACTAATAATACATTTTTATCCATATCAACTTTGATTATTTCTAAGTTTTGGATTGTTATTTTTTGTACACCCATGTGTCCTGGTAATTTCTTACCTTTAAATACTCTACCTGGTGTAGATGTTGATCCCATTGAACCTGGTCTTCTATGATACATAGAACCATGTCCCATTGGTCCTCTGTGTTGTCCATGTCTTTTGATAACACCTTGGAATCCTTTTCCTTTTGATATTCCTTGAACATCAACTTTTTCACCTTGTTCAAATGTATCAGCTTTTACTTCATCTCCAACTTTTACATTTTGAACATCGTCTAATCTGAATTCTCTTAAATGTTTTTTTGCTTCAACATTTGCTTTTGCAAAATGTCCAGCTTGTGGTTTGTTTACTTTGTGAGATTTTACTTCTCCAAATCCTAATTGGATAGCATTGTATCCATCTGTTTCTACTGTTTTAACTTGTGCTACTACACAAGGTCCAGCTTCTATAACTGTTACTGGAATGATCATACCTTTTTCATCAAATATTTGTGTCATTCCAACTTTCTTTCCTATTAATCCTTTTTTCATTTTTCTTTCCTCCTATACGTTTCACCGTATAAGTTATTCGTAGTTTGCTTTGCTTCGTACGACTAACTTAACTATTGGCTAATTACATTTGTTTAGTAACTAGCTTGGCTTCGTTATTTTTATTATTTTTTTATAATTTTATTTCTATATCAACACCTGCTGGTAATTCTAACTTCATTAAGTTATCAACAGTTTTTTGTGTTGGATAAAGAATATCGATAACTCTCTTATGTGTTCTCATTTCGAATTGTTCTCTTGAATCTTTATATTTGTGTGGAGAACGTAAGATTGTTACAACTTCTTTTTGTGTTGGAAGTGGAATTGGTCCTGAAACTTTTGCTCCTGTTTTTTTAGCAGTATCTACTATCTTTTCAGCAGACTGATCTAAAATAACATGATCATAAGCTTTTAACCTTATTCTTATTTTTTCGCTTCCTACCATTTGATTTGTTGTTGCCATAGTATAATTTCCCTCCTTAAAATATTTAAATGTACCTAGGCAAGTTTAAACGCACCCTGGTGTTTCGTAAAACTCCAATATAAAAACCCAAGTTGGCATGATTATCTTGGGATAAGTGCATTATGTATTTTGTAACTCGTGCTTAATGCTATACAGTTTTCCTTATGCAACTTCACTGCATAAGTTATCCGTAGTTCGCTTCGTTCACACGGCTAACTTAACTTACCGCCCGGTCTAAGCCAAGACATACTCCATAGAAGTTCCCTCCAAACCTACGTATTGTAAATTTGTAGCCACATTCTACTTCATCGCTAATCTCATGCCCAATAATTATACAACGCTTACGCCTACAAGTCAATAGATATTTGTAATATTTTTGTAATTTTTTAATTTAATGAAAAATAGGTATAAGATTTTTTATCTTATACCTATTACCTATTTTTTAGATTATCCTTTTATAACTTTATCTATCTCATCTTTCATAGCCATTAATGTTTCACAACTCTTATCAAATTTTGCTTTTTCCTCACCTTCTAAAGGTAATTCTAATACTTCTCTTGCACCTTTTCTATTTATAATTGTTGGAACACCAATATATAGTCCTTCATGACCATATTCACCTTTTAAATATGTTGATACTGTCATTATTTCATTTTGGTCATTTAATATAGCTTTTATTATTTTTGTTAGACCTAAACCAATTCCATAATATGTTGCTTTCTTTCTATTTATAATTTCATAAGCTGCTTGTTGTACTTCTGTATATATTTTCTCTAAATCTGACATTGGATGTTTATTATCTTTCATGATTTCTGTCATTTTTTTGCATCCTACATTAGCGTGGTTCCATGGAACAAATGATGAGTCCCCATGTTCTCCCATTATATATGCATGTACATTTTTACTAGAAACTTTTAAATATTTTCCTATTAAATATCTTAATCTAGCTGTATCTAAAACTGTTCCTGAACCAATAACTTTTGAACTATCAAATCCAGATACTTCTCTTACTACATATGTCATTAAATCTACTGGATTACTTGCAATTAAAAATATTCCTTTAAATCCACTAGCAACTATACTTTCTGTAATTTCTTTCATTATTTTAGCATTTGCAGAAGCTAAATCTAATCTTGTTTGTCCTGGTTTTTGGCTTAGTCCTGCTGTTATTACTACTATGTTAGCATCTTTACATTCATCATAGTCTCCAGCTTTAATACTCATGTCATTTGGAGCACAAGGCATACCATGTGCTAAGTCCATTGCTTCTCCTTCAGCTTTATCCTTTAATACATCAATTAATACTAATTCATTAATTCCTCCTTGATTTAATAAAGAATAAGCCATACTCATTCCAACGAAACCTGTTCCTACTAATACAATTTTTCTTTTATCAACCATATTAAAAACTTCCTTTCTCTTTTTTATCTTTCCAGTCTAATATTATACACTTAATACTAAGTATCTGTCAAATTTTAATTTTTATTAAAATTTTAACTTATCGCATCAACAATTGCTTTTATTATAATATTGTTTTCATATAAATTATGTAGCCATCTGTTAGTTGCAGGAATTTTATATATAATAAGACATATTAATGCAAGAACCGCAATTACACTTACTATTGCAACTACTTTTCTAATAAAAGCTTGCAATCTTAGTTTTCGTAACTCTTTATTATATTCTTTTTTTAATTGTTTATTTATAGCTTTATGTCTTTCTGCTTCTCTTTGTACATTTGTATATTGTCTTGCATATACATTGCTAATATTATTAACATAGTTTTGATGTTCTGTTTGTTTTCTTTGTTCCTCTTCTTGTTTAAGTCTTGCTATTTTTGCATCATAAGCTTGCTTCTTTTGAGGATTAGATAAAATTTCATACGCTTCATTTAAACTCTTTATTTTCTCTTCGGCAACTTTTTTATTTTTTTCTTCTTGTAAATCCGGATGATATTTTTTAGCTAAGACTTTATATGCTTTATCTATTACTTCCTTAGATGCATTCTCATTAACCTCTAATATTTCATAATAATTTTTCATTATTCCCTCCGCTGACTAACAATATTATTAAAAGCAACTATTTAATAATTCAATCAATTGGTATAATTATAACATTTCTTATATAAATAGTATAGTATTTTTTGTAGTTTAGTGTTATAATTTCTGTATTATTACATAAGGAGTTGAACAATAAATGAAATTATCTTCTGATAAAGACACAATGGCAGAATTAAAAGCACTAATTTTATATATTCTTTATAAAATAAATAAACCTATTACAAATGATGAATTTTTAAAATTAGTATTAACAATAACAGACATTAATTATTTTTACTTCCAACAGTTTTTATTAGATTTGATGGCTGCAGAATATATATCTTCAATAAAAATAGATGACAATACTCTTTATAAAATAACACAAAAAGGTATAGAGGCTTTACGATTAACAGGTGATATGATTCCTGGTATTTTAAAATTAAAAGTAGATAAAAATTTTAAAAACGAATTAAATATAATAGAAAATGAAGTTTCTGTTTCAGCAGAATATATTCCTAAAAATGATAAATCTTTTAAAATCTTTTGTAAAATTACAGAAAATGGTGAAACAGTGTTCGAAATAAGAACCCTTGCTGGGTCTAGTGAACACGCAAAACGAATTGTAGATAATTGGAAAAATAATGCTACAGATATATATCCTAAAATTATGAAAGCTTTAAATTGCGAAGATGAAGAAAATAATTAAATATTTTTACTAGTAAAAACACAGTATATAAAATATATACTGTGTTTATTTATTTACAAATCGGGATTTAAGGAACGTCCCCCGAATCCCTATTTTTCTTCTTACATATTCATATACTATAATACTTGTTGCAACTGATGCGTTTAAACTTTCTGTTTTTCCTAGCATTGGAATAATAATTTTTTCATCGGCCATATCTAATAATTCTTTAGATATTCCATTAGCTTCGTTTCCAATTACTAGTATTTTTTTATTATAATCTATTTCATAAATATTTTTACTTGCTGTTAAGTCTGTACACATAACTTTATATTTATGTCTTTTCATTTCTTTTAAAGTTTCTTTAAGATTTTCAGCTTCTACTATATTAACTCTAAAAATTGCTCCCATTGTTGATCTTACTACCTTAGGATTATATGCATCAACTGTATCTTTAGACACTATAACTTGTGATAAATTTGCACTATCTAAAGTTCGTAATATAGTTCCTAAATTTCCTGGATCTTGTAATCCATCTAATGCCACAATTATATCTTCATTATAGTTAATATCCTTTTTATTATTTTTTTCTACTACTGCTAATATTCCTTGTGGTTTAGAAACATCTGTAAGACCTTCAAAAATCTTTTTGCTTACATACAAACAATCATATTTAGCTATTTCATACAAAAGTTTATCATCTATTATGTTATTAGCTAGGCATTCCTCACATATTACAATTTTTTTAATGACAGCTTTTTCTTGAATAGCTTCCTTTAATATTTTTATTCCTTCTATTATATATTCATTATTTAAATCTCTATATTTTCTTTCTTTTAGTTTCTTGATACTTTTTATATTTTCATTATCTTTACTAGTAATAATTTGCATACTTACCTCCTAGTTTTCGCATAAGAATTTTAAAAATTCTTTAATGCTAAATAAAATCTTATCATCTGATAATTCCTCTATTTTGTATGTAATATATGGGTCTTTTCCTGGTGAAAATTTAATTTTATTTCTATACTCTTTAAGTAGCTTATCCACAATATCAAATTTAAAGCTATCGCCTTCAAAAGAAAATACTACTCCATTAGCTTTTTGTTGAATTTTAAAAATATGTAGTTTCTTAGCTAAAGACTTTATCCTTGCAATATTTAATAGATTTTCTACCTCTGCTGGAATCTCGCCATAAATATCAATCATTTCATCTATTATATTTTGAATATCTTCTTCTGTCCTACACAAAGCAATATCTTGATAAATTTTTATTTTCTGACTTGAATCTGTTATATAACTGTCTGGAATATAGCTTGATACATTTAAGTCAATTTGTACATCTTTTTCCTCTTCTTCTTGAGGAATATCTTTCATTTCCTTTATAACTTGATCTAATAAATTGCAATATGTATCATAACCAACTTGTTCCATATGTCCATGTTGGATTTCCCCAAGCATACTTCCTGCTCCTCTTATTTCTAAGTCTCTCATCGCAATCTTAAATCCAGAACCAAACTCTGTAAATTCCTTCATTGCTTTTAATCTTTTATCTGCAACTTCTGATAATAGCTTATCCCTCTTATAAGTGATATATGCATATGCTTGTGTATCACTTCTTCCAACTCTTCCTCTTATTTGATATAACTGAGCCAATCCTAGTCTATCTGCATTTTCTACAATTATTGTATTTGCATTTGGAATATCAATTCCGGATTCTAAAATTGTTGTACAAACTAATACATTTGTTTCACCATTAATAAAATCAAGCATTATATTCTCTAACTCATTACCAGACATTTTACCATGTGCATAACTCACTTTTGCTTCCGGCACTAATTTTAATATTTCATTTGCCTTTCTTTCTATACCTTCTACATTATTGTATAAATAAAATACTTGACCATCTCTTTCTAGCTCTTTTGTAATGGCTTCTTTTACTACTTCTTCATCATATTCTAATACATATGTCTGAACAGGCTTTCTATTTTGAGGTGGTTCATATATTATAGACATATCTCTTACTCCAACTATTGACATATGCAATGTCCTTGGAATTGGTGTAGCAGTCATTGTTAATACATCGATACTGTTTTTATATTCTTTTATTTTCTCTTTATCTTTAACACCAAACCTATGCTCTTCATCAATTATTAATAATCCTAAATCTTTGAATTCTATATCTTTACTTAATATTCTATGTGTTCCTATAACTATATCAATTTCACCCAATTTTAGTTTTCTAATTATTTCTTGTTGCTCTTTTTTAGTTTTAAATCTATTTAAAACTTCCATATTAACTGGAAAATCTTGCATTCTTTCTTTAAAACTTTTATATTGTTGATCTGCAAGAACTGTAGTTGGTACTAAATATGCAACTTGCTTTTGGTCCATAACAGCTTTAAAGGCAGCTCTAATTGCAACTTCTGTTTTACCATAACCAACATCACCACATAATAGCCTATCCATTGGCTTTTGCATTTCCATATCTTTTTTTATTTCTTCGATACATCTTAATTGGTCATCTGTTTCTTGGTAAATAAAGCTATTTTCAAATTCTTGTTGCCAAGGAGTATCTTTAGAAAAAGCATAACCTTTAGATTTTTGCCTTTTTGCATATAATTCGATTAATTCTCGTGCAACCTCTCTTAAATTCTTCTTTACTCTTTCTTTAGTATTTTCCCATTCTTTACTTCCAAGTCTGTTAATCCTTGGAAGAGCATCTCCCCCTCCAATATATTTTTTTACATTATCTAATTGATCTGTTGGTACATAAAGCATATCATCATTTTTATATTTAATTTTTATATAATCTTTTGTTGTTTTATCTGTAACAATAGTATTTACTCCAATGAATTGCCCTATACCATGAATTTTATGTACTACATAATCTCCTTGTTTTAATTCTGAGAAAATAATTTTTTCGGCTTCATTAAACAGCTTACTTGCTTTTCTTCTTTTTCTTTTTTCTATACTAATTAAATCATTTGCTACTATTACTAGAATATTAGCCTCATAACTTTCATAGCCTTGTTCTAAGCTTCCTACAACAATTTTTACAGCAATTCCATTGCTTATTTCAGAATATTTTAAATCTTCCTTATATTCAGAAATAATTTCATTTTCATCTAAAACAGCCTGTAATTTTTTAGCCTTTTCTTTAGAATTAACGTATAAATATAGTTTTTTTCCTTCAGCTTTTGCTTTTAGAATATCATCAATAAATTTATTAAAGTCAGATCTATTATAATTTAATGTCCTAAATCTAAAATAATATTTTTCAGCTTCTAAACTATCTCCCAAATCATCAGAAATTAAATATATTTTTTTCATCTCTTTAATATTATTAGAAAACTCTTCTATACTTATATAATTTTCTAACGCATTTGGAATTATTCTTTCTTTTTCTATTAAGGCATTTTCTAATCCTTCTATATCTTTTAATATGTTTTTACCTCTAGCCAAGATTTTCTTTGGTTCTTCTAAAAATAAAATATATTTTTCAGTAATATAATCTAGTAATGATGATTTCTTACTATAAAAGAATTTAAAATATTTATCAACTTTTGAAATATATTCTCCTGTCTTTATTAATTCTATATCTTCTTTAACATTATTCTTTTGATTTTCTGTATACTCATCTATATTGTTTAATATCTTATTACAAACTTCTTCTAAGCTGTTCTCTAGTAAATATTCATGCAGTGGATTTATTTCTATTTCTTGAATCATATCTACAGATCTTTGAGTTTGTATATCAAATTTTCTAATAGAGTCTACTTCATCACCCCAGAATTCTAGCCTTATTCCATATTTATCATCAAATGATAAATCTAAAATTCCACCTCTACTACTAAATTCACCCTTTCCATCTATCATTTCTGTTTTAGTATAACCTAACATAGAGATTTTTCTTTTTAATTCTTCTAACTCGTAAGTTTCTCCAACTTTTACAGATATTTTATTTTTAAATAAAATATCTTCTGAAATTATTGGTTGTAATAAAGCTTCAATAGAACATACTAAAACTTTAATTTTTCCATTTTTAATATTTTTTAAAACTTCTATTCTTTCATATGGAAGTTCTTTGCTTTCTGCAACATAATCATATGTCAGTATTTCTCTTTTTGGAAAAAAGAACACTCCATTAATATAACTTCTTATCTCTTCTGCAATTTTTTTTGCTTGCAATTCATTATAAGTTATAAGACATATTGGTCTTTTTATATTTTCTTCTGTAGAAGCTATAATTTGTGGTGCTCCTACGCCAGCTAACCCCAATATTGATATTGGGGCATTTGATTTTTTTATTCTTTCTAAATATTCATTAAATTTGTCCGATTTAGTAAGTTCTGCTAATACTGGATTCATATTTCTCTCCTTTAACAGTATATATTATATAATATTTTCCAAAAAATTGAAATATATATATTAATAAATATTCATTTTAAGGAGAAACTATGAAGATACTTACTTTTTCACTTAGAAAAAACTTTTTTAGTATTATTTTTGTGCTTTTTACAATATTACTTGTATTATTTTCTACATCTAACCTTGCTTCTGCCAAAAATGGATTATATTTATGGGCAAATAATATTATTCCTGCTCTTTTTCCATTCTTTATCGCCACAGAACTTTTAAGTCATACAAATGTAATAGCTATTCTAGGTAAATTTTTTAATAAATTTATGAGACCACTATTTAACGTTCCTGGAGAAGGTAGTTATCCATTAATTATGGGAATTGTTAGTGGATACCCTGTTGGCGCAAAAATTGTATGTGATTTAAGAAATAAAAATATTTTAACAAAACCAGAAGCAGAACGTTTATTAGCATTTACTAATAATTCTGGTCCATTATTTATTTTAGGAACAATTGGTATTGGACTTTTTAAAGATACCACAACAGGAATTATACTATTAGTTACTCATATTTTAGCTTCATTAACAGTAGGTATTATTTTTAGATTTTGGAAATATAAAGATGTAAATATTGCAACTTTCTCTTCTACAACTCATATTACAAATACTATTGTTAATCGTTCTAATATTGGAGATGTATTGATGACAGCAATAAAGAATTCTATCTTTACAATACTAAATATTGGTGGATTTATTGTTCTTTTTTCTGTAATTATCTCTATTTTTAATAGGACTCATCTTCTATATTTAAGTAGTGCTATATTAAGTCCATTATTTAATTTATTACATATTACCCCTGACTTTGCTCAAGGTATTTTAAATGGATTTTTAGAAATAACAAATGGACTACAGCAAATAAGTAGTATTCCTATAAAAAATATTTCTTTTAGTATTATTATTTGTGCATTTATATTAGGCTTTGGTGGAATATCTGTTTTATTGCAAGTATATAGTTTTACTGCTAAATCGGATGTTTCAATTAAGTCATATATTTTAGGCAAATTTTTACAAGGACTTATTGCCGCTTTTTATACTTTTTTAGTATTTCATTTTTTTAGTTTTTTATCTTTAGATTTAAGTAATATTGTTAATATTTTTGAATATGTATAACTAGGAGGTTGATTTTATGGATAAAAATATTGATTTTTCAAATTTAAATGGATATCAATCATATGATTTTCCTGATCCTGAAAATTTCTTTAATCCAATGAATCAATATGAACAAGGATATATGTACTATAAATGTTTATGTATGCAAATGGACTATAAAATAAAATGCAAAGAATATGAAAAGATGTGTAATGGAAAAAGTTGATAGAAATTTTTGTTTTCTATCAACTTTTCTTATTTATTTTATTATATCGATAATTGTATTTTCTTTTATTTTTTCTTGTCCAATTTTGTATATTTTTAGAAGTTCATTTGCTGTATCTTTAGCTCTCTCTATATCATTTGCATATATTGTAGCTAACTTGTCACCTTTACTTACAAAATCTCCTATTTTCTTATTTAAAATAATTCCTACTTGCAAATCAATTTTGTCATTTTTAGTTTTTCTTCCTGCACCTAAATCACATGATAATTTCCCTATTTCCTCAGCATTAATTTCTTGCACATATCCTTCAGTAGTCGAAATCACTTCTTGTATTATTTTAGCTTTTTCAAATTTAGTTACATCTTTAACATATTCTATATCTCCACCTTGATTTTGTACAAGCTCTATAAATTTATGATATGCTTTACCATTTTGTATATTTTCTAATAACATTTTTTTATTTTCTTCTATATTCGAACCTTTACCTGCAAGTTTAACCATATACGCACCAAGTTCTAATACGACTTGTTTTAAGTCTTCTGGCATCTTACCTTGTAAAAATTCTATAGCTTCTATTATCTCTAAAGTATTTCCAACTGCAAAACCAAGTGGTTCATTCATATTAGTAATTACACATACAGTTTCTCTCTTCGCTAAATTTCCTATTTCTATCATAGTTTTTGAAAGTTCTCTTGCATCTTCTATGTTTTTCATAAAAGCGCCAAAACCACAAGTAACATCTAAAACAATTTTATTTGCTCCACTTGCAATTTTTTTGCTCATTATACTAGACGCTATTAGTGGGATGCTTTCTGTACATGCAATAGTGTCTCTTAATGCATATATTTTTTTGTCAGCAGGTGCTAAATTAAGTGTTTGGGTAATTAAGCTTATACCTATATTTTTTACATTATCTATAAATTCTTTTTCAGAAATTCCTGTATTATAACCTGGAATAGCCTCAATCTTATCTGCAGTTCCACCAGTAAATCCTAATCCTCTTCCAGACATCTTAGCAACAGGAATACCTAATGATGCAATTAGTGGTGCTAAGATTATAGTAACCTTATCTCCTACTCCTCCAGTACTATGTTTGTCTACAACATTCTCTCCTAATTCTGATAAATCTAACACATCACCAGAACTAGCCATGGCCATAGTTAAATCTTTAGTTTCTCTATAACTCATACCATTTATATATATTGCCATAACTAATGCTGCAGCTTGATAATCTTCTATATTGTTATTGGTATACTCTTTTATAAAAAAATATATTTCATCGGTATTTAATTCTTTGCCATCTCTTTTTTTAGCAATAATATCTATAATATTCATTTCTTTCTCCAATATTTATCTTTTTAATCAACAAAATGTTTTATAAATGTTTTTCTATGTATTGGACATGGACCATATTCCTTAAGAGCCTCTACATGAGCTTTTGTTCCATAGCCTTTATGTTTTGCAAATCCATACTGTGGATATACTTCGTCCCATTGTCTCATTATTCTATCCCTTGTAACTTTTGCAAGTATTGATGCTGCAGAAATACTATAGCATTTCGCATCACCTTTTATTATAGAATCATATTTTATATTACAAGTATCTATTCCATTTAATGCATCAACTAAAATTAATTCAGGTTTTGTTTTTAAACCTTGTATTGCCTCTGTAACACCTTTTTTAGTAGCATTAAGAATATTAAGTTCATCAATATCTTGCTTGTCTATTATCGCAACAGACCAGCTTATCGCATTTTCTATTATTTCATCATATAGTTTTTCTCTTTTCTTTTCAGAAACTTTCTTAGAATCATTTATTCCTTCTATCATTGAATCTTCAGGCATTATTACACATCCAATAACAACAGGGCCAGCTAGTGGACCTCTTCCTGCTTCATCTATTCCAGCTATATATTTTATACCTTTTTTATGATACTCAAGCTCTATTTTTTTTAGTTCTTTTAATCTTTCTTCTTCTTTCTCTTTCATTTTTCCTCCGTTATTTTACTACTAAATTGCTAATATCTGTTAAAGAATAAACAATATTGTTATCATCAGTTTTATATCCATCTAAATAATAAACTTCTTCAGTTTCATAATTTATAACAAAGTCTTTTTCTTGTTTTATTTCTGTAACCTCTAATTCTTCTAAATCCCCTTTTTCTAAAAGTCTTATTTTTCCATTATCTTCTATATTTAATTTTTTTAAATCCTCTTCTGAAATTTCTTTTCCTATATAATCACTTGTATTACTTACTTTATTTCTTTCATTTATAACTTTTGCTTTAGCTTGAATTTGTAACATTGTAGTACTTAGACTTTGTAATTCTTGTTCATGTAAGCTGTTTTTTAAGAAAAAAACTGCTCCTATTACTAATATTACTATTACTAAAACAATTAATATTAATTTAAGATTTAAAAATCCCTTTTTTCTCATAATTCCCTCCAATTTTTCTTATTATATCTTCTTTTTTGCATTATTACAATAAAGAAATACACATTTTTCACAGTTTTTTCACAAAAGTATTGTATCTTTTAATTAGTTTAGTATAAGATAATAAAAATGGAGGTAATATTATGTCAGAGAACAATGAAAAGAATATCGAAAATAAAAAGTTTAATTTTCCACAAAATAATAAAAGTTTTAAAGAAAAAGGAAAAACTGGTTTTGGAAAAAGTGTTTTAATTCCTTTTTGCTCAGGAGTTATAGGTGCTGCTTTAGTTGTTGGTGTTTGTTTTGGTGTACCAACAATTAGAAATAATATTTTAAAATCAACATCAAATAATTCAGGAAGTAGTACACAAGCTGTTGGAACTCAAAATTTAGTTTCTTTATCAGGTTATTCTGATACAGCAACAAATGTAGCCTCAAAAGTTTTACCATCAATAGTTGGAATTAAAGTTCAATACACTGTAAATTCTATATTTAATGGAGCACAAGCTGCAACTGCTGAAGGTTCAGGAATTATACTTAGTGAAGATGGATATATCTTAACAAATAATCATGTTGTTAGTTCAAGTGATTCATCATCTTACTACTCTGTTTCTGAAGCAGCAAAAATATCTGTAACACTATATAATGATACTACTGAATATGAAGCAAAAGTTGTTGGAACAGATTCACAAACTGATTTAGCTGTTATAAAAATAGATAAGACAGATTTAACTCCAGCAGAATTAGGTGATTCAAGTAGTGTTGTAGTTGGTGAGTTTGCAATGGCTATAGGTAATCCTCTAGGTATGCAAAGTTCTGTAACATCAGGTATAATTAGTGCTGTTAATAGAACAGTACAAAGTACAGACGGAAATACTTATAATCTAATTCAAACAGATGCAGCTATAAATTCTGGTAACAGTGGTGGGGCATTAGTAAATAGTGAAGGTAAAGTTATTGGTATAAATACTTTAAAATTAAATGGAACTGGTGTTGAAGGAATGGGATTTGCTATTCCTATAGATTCTGCAAAACCAATATTTGAGCAATTAATTTCTACTGGTAAAGTTGCAAGACCTTATATTGGATTAACCGGTAGAGATTTAACTGAACAAACAGCAAAAGCCAACAATTTAGTCGAAGGTGTTTATGTTGTTTCTGTTGAGCCATTCTGCGCAGCGGAAAAAGCTGGTATAAAAGCTGGCGATGTAATAATTGGAATAGATGGAACTTCTATAACAACAATGGATGAATTAAATAATATTAAAAATCAACATCAAATTGGTGATGAAGTTACTTTAAAAATAAATAGAAATGGAAAAGAGATGGATATGAAGGTTACCTTACAAGAACAACCTTCAGAAAATAATTAATTATTAATGGACACGAAAAAATAAACTTCGTGTCCATTACAATTTTAAGCAGAGTAACTTTATTTTTTCAAACATATCACTTTAAGTTCACAAAATGAACAAATTTACTTGTTATATTATAGGAGAAGTCAGTAATACTTATTACTCCAATTACTGACTATATGTTTAAAAACATCCCCTTTTATTTTCAAAAAAGAAGCACTTTGTAGTGCTTCTTTTTTTGCCTATAAATGCTAATTCATCCAAAAAATAAAAGTAACACATTTACATGTTACTTTTAAAATATTACTATATCTGTTACATCTGTATTGCTAGAATTTCCATATGCATAAATAACATATACATTATTATTTTCGTCTATGAAAAAGTTACTTATATTTTCTACATCATATCTATCACTTCTTAAATCTCTTATATAAACCGAATAACCTAATTGCTGTAAAGCCTTAGCTTCTTCTTGTTTTCCTTGTATTTGTTTTCTTATTTTTTCTTGTACTGTATTAGTATCTAAGTTTTTAAGTGTCATAATATCAGAAAATTCTACTTTTTTCATTTCTTTAATATTATAACAATAAGTTTGTATAATTACTCTTTGAGGATTACTTCCATCTTTTAAAGTTGATCTTATAACAATTGATAAAATGTTATTATTTAAAAAAGCTTCATAATCTACCGAATATACAGATCTATTTGAGCCACCATTTAATATACTCTCTGCTTTATCTTGAAATATTTGTTTAATATCTTCATTATATGATTTTATTTCCTCAGAATTTATATTAATCTCTGGTATTTTTACATCTATTTCATAATTCCCTGAATTTACTTCTGTTTTCTCATAATTTGTATATATATAATCTTTTTCTGCATCTATTTTTTCTACATCTTCTGATGTATTAGTATTTTTAAATGAATTTTGAAATACATCATTAAAATTATCAACTAAATTTGTGTCTATAATTTCTGTATTGCTTAAACCATTATCGGCTATATTTTCCTTATCTTGAATATTTGGATTCATAACATAATATAAAGCTTCTACAATAGCAATTATACATACAATCATTATGAGAGCAAAGCAAAATATTTGGCTTTTAGGTATCTTTACTTTTCTCATACGTACTCCTTTTCTAAACTTACATCTAATTATAACATTTAGGTATATAATTTTCAACTTTTTTAAGTATATATATTGTTTGAAATCATTGACTATTGTGGTATAATAATATAGTATTATATATATTGTATAAACTATATATTAATATAAATTTTCGATAAAGGAGAACTTAATTAATGATTTGTTCAGAATGTAAAAAGAATACTGCAATCATATTTATAAATTCAATAGATAAAGACGGTAAAGAGTCTTTAAAGGGTTTATGTTATGATTGTGCCAAGAAAAAAGGAATTGATCCATTAGATGTTATTGCAAAACAAAATAACATTTTAAATAATAATATAAATAATAATAATATGTCTAACCAAATAGAATCTTTATTTAAAGATTTATCAAAAAATTTAAATCTAGAATCTTTAAATTTGGTTAATTTAGGTAATGACCCAACAGATTCAGACGATGATGACTCTGCTGATAAAAATATTAATGGTATGCCACTAGAATCACTATTTGCAGGTTTTGTAACCCCTAATAACGATGCAAATGATTCAGAAAATGCTAACACTAAACAACAAAGAAAAACTTCTAAAAATAAGAAAAAGAAAAGAAAATTTTTAGATTCATATGGTACCAATTTAACACAAAAAGCTAAAAACAACGAGTTGGATAATGTAATTGGTAGAAATAAAGAAATCGAAAGAATGATTCAAATTTTAAATAGAAGATCTAAAAATAACCCATGCTTAATTGGTGAACCCGGTGTTGGTAAAACTGCTTTGGCGCAAGGACTTGCTATAAAAATTGCTAATAAAGAAGTTCCACCAAAATTACTAGATAAAGAAGTTTATCTAATAGACATGACTGCTTTAATTGCAGGTACTCAATTTAGAGGTCAATTCGAAGCTAGAATAAAGTCTTTAGTAGATGAATGTAAAGATTTAGGTAATATCATATTAGTAATAGACGAAATTCATAATATTATTGGTGCTGGTGATGCAGATCATTCTATGAATGCTGCTAATATATTAAAACCATCTTTAGCAAATGGTGAAATCCAGTTAATTGGAACAACAACTTTAAAGGAATATAGAAAATATATAGAAAAGGATTCAGCTTTAGAAAGAAGATTCCAACCAATTATCGTTCAAGAACCTAATATTCAAGATACTGTAGAAATTCTTGATGGAATTAAACAATATTATGAAAACTTCCATGGTGTAAATATTTCTAAAGAAGTTATAGAAAAAACTGTTTCTATGTCAGAGAAATATATACATGATAGATTCTTACCAGACAAAGCAATCGATATCTTAGATGAAGCTTGCTCTAGAATTAATTTAAATAATCAAGACCTATTTAAATTACAAGTATTAAAAAAGAGATTACAAGAAGTAAAAGATGAACAAGAAGAAATTGCTGCCGAGAGTGCAAAAACTACTAACGAAAACGATTCTAATCAAGACTATGAAAAAGCAGCAAAATTAAAAGCAACAGAATGCTCAATTGCTCAAGAAATAGATGACATTCAAAAGAATATTACTGTTCCAAACTTAACCGTTCAGGATATTGCACAAGTTATAGAAAGTTGGACTAAAATTCCTGTAACCAAAATAACAGAGGCTGAAACAGAAAAATTATTAAATTTAGAAAAAAATCTTCATACTAGAATAATTGGTCAAAACGAAGCTGTAAATAGTGTTGCTCGTGCAATAAGAAGAAATCGTGCAGGACTAAAAAGTACTAAAAGGCCACCATCTTTCATCTTTGTTGGACCTACAGGTGTTGGTAAAACAGAACTTGCTAAGTCTTTAGCATATGAAATGTTTGGAAGCGAAGACATGATTATAAGAATTGATATGTCCGAATATATGGAAAGCAATTCTACATCAAAATTGATTGGCTCTCCTCCAGGATATGTTGGTTATGATGATGCTGGTCAATTAACAGAAAAAGTTAAAAGACAACCATACTCAATTGTTCTTTTTGATGAAATAGAAAAAGCTCATCCAGATGTATTTAATTTATTATTACAAATATTAGATGATGGAAGACTTACAGATTCACAAGGTAATACAGTAAGTTTTGAAAATACAATTATTATAATGACTTCTAACGTTGGCTCTAATGCTAATGTAAACTCAATTGGATTCAATTCATCTAAAACATTTAATAAAGAAAAAATAGAATCTAGTCTAAGAGAAACATTTAGACCAGAATTTTTAAATAGAGTAGATGAAATTGTTATTTTTGACAGTTTAACCGAGAATGAATTAATTCAAATCGTTGATATAATGCTTGCAGATACGAGTAGAGCTCTTGCAGATAAAAATATTAGTTTAATCGTAAGCGACGAAGCAAAAAGATATTTAATGAAAAAAGGAACAGATCTAAAATATGGTGCACGACCATTAAGAAGAGCTATTCAACGTTATGTTGAAGATGAATTATCAGAAAAAGTTTTACAACAAGAAATAAATAGTGGTAATACCGTAAAAGTAGATTTAGAAAATGACGAATTAAAATTCACAATATTATAAATGTATTTAATGGAGGACTATAGATGAAAAAAATTGCTAGACAAATTCCTAACATATTAACAATCTTTAGATTTATACTTATACCTTTTATTGTAATCAATTTAGTTTATGATTCATATATTGCAGCGTTCATTATCTTTACAATATCAGGATTAACAGATATTTTAGATGGATTTATCGCAAGAAAATATAATTTTATAACTAATTTTGGAAAATTAATTGATCCTTTAGCAGATAAATGTACACAAATAATAACTTTAGGAACTTTAGCTATAAAAAATATAATTCCTATGTGGATAATTATTATAGTTATTTTAAAAGAATTTATAATGGTTGCAGGTGCTTCCTTCCTATATGGAAAAGAATTAGTTGTTTCTAGTAGATGGTATGGAAAACTTGCTACAGTATTATTCTATATAGCTATTGTTTGTTCATTGTTTATAAAACAATTTGATTTTTCATTTGACTTTAGTATATACATTTATTACTTAGCTCTAATTTCTACAATCTTTTCTTTAATTATGTATATAAAAGCTTTTTATATGCAAGGTTACTTGAAAAAGGAAAACTTAAAAATAAATGAACAATTTGTAGATAAAACCAAAGACAGTTCTAAAAAATAGAACTGTCTTTTATCTTATTCAAAATCTTCTATTAGACTGTTTAAATTTTCTCTCCCCAAAATTTTTATTCCATCTCTTAAACTTATTTTATCTGTTTCTGGTAAATATTCTGTAGAAATTCCTGTATTTTGATATATTTCTTCTGTACCATCAACTAAAAGCTTATAAATAACAATATTACTATTTTCATCTTTTACAATATAATGTTCATCACATTGTCCTTCTTCCTCTTTTAATAAAACAATTTTATCATTATCAAAGCTTTCTATTTTGTAATCTGGGTATAATTCTTCTATTTCTTTTTGTTTTTTATTTACCATATCATTTGTAACTTCTCTTACCTCTTCTGTTGTATGTCCACATTCATTATAATATTTTTTTATAACTAGTTCTGCGTTTGGTGACACCTTTGTTTCTGTTTCACTTACTTTTATTTCGTCTATATCATTTTCAATTTCGTTATTCTCATAAATACATTCATCTGTCACTTTCTCTTCTTCTTTTGCCAATTTATCATATTTTATATTTTGATATACTACAGCACTTGTTAATATCACCAAGGCTATTGTAAATATTGATATTATAGCTATTTTAAATTTGCTCATATAAATCTCCTGCCTTCTCTACTGTTTTATATTATTATGTAGAATTATTAGCAAATTTATACATTTTTTATGCAGAAATATCATCGTCATCTCCACTAAATACTCCGCTTAGCCAATCATATGGACTATATATCCCAGCTTTTTTACATTTTTAAAAGCATATCCCAATTTTCCTATTCTTTAACTATTTTAATAAGATTTTTACATTATGTAAATTTTTTAATTATATCTATATAACCTAAAATTATAATACTATTTTAGCTTACTATTAATCCAGATCTTTCCTATGTTGTTTACTTTTATAGTAATCTCTCCATTTAAATCTGTTCTATATATTTTTGTTCCGTAGCATGCTTAATCTATCTAGAACTCCTGCATTTGGATGCCCAAATTTATTATTCTTTCCTACGCCAATTACAGCTATTTTTGGATTTACTTTTTCTAAAAATTCTGTTATTGATGATGATTTTGACCCATGATGCGCTACCTTTAAAATATCTGCAGTTAATTTTTCTGTATTTTCATATTTTTGAAGTAATTTTTGTTCTGCTATCTCTTCAATATCACCTGTAAAAAGCATTGTAAAACTTTTATAACAAAGTCTTACAATCATTGAATTATTATTTAGAACATTATCTGTAATTTGTTTTTCTTCTGGCCATAAAATATCTAGATATGTATTTTTATCTAGATTAATTGTATTTCCTTCTCCAACTATTTTTACCTTTATAGTTCTTTTCTTTATAATATTCAAAAATTCATTATAATTTTCTGAATATTCCACTTGTTTTGGTATTAATACCTGTTTTACATTTAATTCTTCTAAAATCGTTAAAATTCCTCCAACATGGTCTGAATCAAAGTGAGAAATAATAACATAATCCAATTTATGAATTTTTTTCTTTAATAGATATGGTAATAATGTTTTCTCCCCCACATCAAAAGTTGAACCAAATTCGCTCCCTCCACCATCTATTAGTATCTTTTTATTATACTGCGTAGTTATAAGTGTAGAATCACCTTGTCCAACATCTATAAAATTAATATACAAATCTTTTGGTATATTTTTATAAATAAATAATGTGCCAATACTTATCACTAAAATTAGTACTATTATCTTTTTATATTTTCTAAAAAAATGCTTGATTTTATAAATATAGTCCCTTCTTAGCATATAATATAAATATATACTCATTATATAGTAAATTATTATTTCTTTTATATTTGGAATAATACAATAAATTTTAGAAATACCTATATTCGAAAAAAATCTAACTATGTTTATTGTTATTTCTATTAATTGTTCCACAACCCCAAATATTGGTAATGGGCATATCAGGATAAATAGACCAATAATTGTAATTACAGTAGATAATGGAATAATTAATAAATTTGAAAAAATAAAAGTTAATGAAATGGTTCCAAAAACATATAATATTATAGGAAAAATAAAAATTTGAGCAGCCACAGAACTAATTACAATATTTAAAATATATCTTAAAATATTATTTTTAATTACTTTATTAACTTCCTTTATCGTAAAACTTCCTAATACTATAATGCCTAAAAATCCAAAATATGATAACAAAACACTTAAACTATTAATTGCAAAAGGATTATTCATTAATATGATAAGTAAAGATATTCCCAAACTATTTGCTATATCATACCTTCTAATAATTAATCCACTAATCAAACTTATAATACACATTATGCAAGCTCTAATAATTGAGGGTGTTAAACCTGTTAGAAACATAAATTCAATTAAAATTACTATACACAAAACATCCATTATTTTTTTATGTATCTTTAACAATCTAAAAAGAATTGTAATTCCTATAATAATATTCGAAACTTGTCCTCCTGATACTGACAAAATATGATATAGATTACTGTCTAAAAAGTCTGTTTTTAATTCTTCACTTAAATCTTCCGTATCACCTAAAATCATAGCAATAAGCAAATTTTTATTTTCTTCTTTTTTTATTACTTTACTTATATTACTCTTTAAAATCTCTTTTAATCTAGCTGTATATAATATTAATTTATTTATTCTCCCCTTTTTTATTACTTTATAATGATTAATTTCAACTGTTCCATATATTTCTAATGTTTTTAAATATTCTTTGTAATTAAATCCTCTTTCATTTCTAGCAACATCTGGCTCAACATATGTTCCATCAATTACTAACATATCTCCTATTTCAATATTAGCTTGTCTATTTACTCTTATATATAATTTTGTACCATTTCTCGCACTATTTTCACTATTAATAACTTTAACCTTATATAAGTCTTTATACTCTTTTGGCTCTTTCTCAGCAATCACAATGCAATATTCTGCTATTTCTTCTTCTGCTTTGTATATAGTATCATATTTTTGCTCTAAAATATTTGTATACAGAAAGCCAAAAGTCATACTAATCAAAATTAGTAATTCAGTATATTTTTTTAATAGTCTCCTAAAAAATCTAAAGTATTTATTATTTATTTTCCTGATGCCCAAAAGGCTCATTGCAATAATTAGTATAAAACAAAAGAAGGCTATACTATTTATGTATAAGCCCCCTAATATACCTATAATATACGAAATTAATATTACTATAATTGGTCTTTTCAAATTACCTCATTTCTATTTGCCCCCAATTATAATATTCTTTTAGCTGTTTTATAATTTTTTGTATAATATCCATCAGATAATGATGTTATTACAACTCCTTTTTGTGGATTTGCAGCATGTATAAAGCTATTATTTCCTACAAATATTCCTACATGTCCTATAGAACTCCCACCTTGTGAAAAGAATATCATATCTCCTAATTGTAGATTTGCTTTTGAAACTGTAGTTCCTATATTAGCTTGTGCTGATGCTGAATGTGATAAGTTCACACCAAATTTACTATATACGTATTTAGTAAATCCTGAACAATCAAAAGAATTTGGACCTACTCCGCCATAAACATATGCTTTTCCTAGTAATGTTTTTGCATATTCAACAACTTCTTCACCTTTACTTACAAGCTCATTTGTATCTTCTGATTCTGTTACATCAGCTGTAGTATTTGGTAAATCTACAATTTTTTGAGTTCTTTCACTATCACTTCTGTTAGTTGATTGGACTTGTTCATCTGAAATGTATTCACTTGATACATATCCGCTAACACCTGAACTCGTTGTTATTTTTGCCCAACCATTTTCTTTTCCTGCTATAGTAACTGCTGTATTTCTTGTTAATGTTGTAATAATTTTTGCAGAAGTGCTTGCGCTTTCTCTAACATTAACACTACTTGCACTAATATAACCTGTTTGTGTCTCTGTTGTAGTAGCTGGTGTTTCTTCTTCTGGCTCTGTGTTTTCTGTATGTTCCGGTGGATTTTGTTTTACTTCTTCTGCAGTTAACTTATCTGATCTTATCCATCCAGAAACTGTATCAGTTGATATAAAAGCCCAACCATTTACCTCATCATCTACAGTTACAGTTGTATCTTTAACTAATGTTTGTACTGCCTCAGCATTTATTAGTGGTAATATTTTTAGTTCATAATCTTCTAATAATTTTTGAGTTGTTCCAATAATACTATTTTGTGTTTCAGAGTTTGTTGCATCTGTTGTCGTATTAGTTGCTGTATTATTTGCAACTACATTTTCCTGTGGAATAGTTTCATTTTGCACATTATTTACTACAGAATTTACTGTATTTTCTACAGTATTGTTGGTAACTTGATTAGTAGTAGTTGTATTATCTACAACTTCACCTTCTACATCTATATAATCTGCATATACATATCCTTCATATTCTTTATACTTTACCTGATACCAGTCTCCTTCTTTTCCCAACACTTCCACTTTATTATCAACTGAAAGTAATGTAACAAGTCCAGCATCTAAGCTTGGAGCCTTACGTAGTTTTACAGTTTCACCTGTAATTACTCCATTTGTTGCAGCGTTTGAAATAACTGTCATTACAGATAAGATTGCAATAATAATTAAAATTATTAATAATTTCTTTTTGTACATCCTAATTCTTCTCCTTAGAAATATAGTTCAAATTCTTATTTTTCATAGGTATTAGTATATAATGAATCCTTTAAAAAGTCAATTAGTTTGCTCACATTAAGTTCTCTATAAAAATAGCACATCTATCTGCTGCCATCTTTAAATATTTGTTAAAATCAATTTGGTTCTCTTCATTTGGACTATCTGAAATTGATCTTATAATTATAAAAGGAGTATCAGATAAATATGCTGTCTGTGCAATAGCTGCTCCTTCCATTTCGACACAATCCGCATCAAATTTTGTACGTATTTTATCCTTCATTTTTCTGCTTGTACAGAATATATCTCCTGTTGCTATTGTTCCAATTACACATTTGTAATTGTTTTCTTTCATGTTTTTTATTACATATTCACATCTTTTAATTAATTTTGTATTACTCTCTAACTTAACACCAATATTGCTTATATATCCTTTTTCATGTCCAAAAGCTGTAATGTCAAAATCGTGTTGTAATACATATTTACCAATTACAATATCACCATATTCTACATCGTCATTAATGCTTCCAGCAGAACCTATATTTATAATATAATCTATATCAAATTTATCTATCATTATTTGTGTAGTTCTTGCAGCATTTACTTTTCCAACACCACATTTTACTAAAATTATTTTTTGATTTTTTATTTTTCCTTCAAAGAATTTTAAATTAAAAATATCTACTTCTTTAGTGTTTATCATTTTACTTTTTATTGCTTCCATTTCTTCTGGCATTGCAGCAATAATTCCAACATATTTTCCCATAATCATGCCTCCTTTTGCAAAGATTATAACATAAAAAAAAGAAATTGCATATAAAATGCAATTTCTTTTTTAGTATAAAATTATCCTTAAACAAATAATTTACTAAGCTAATTCGATAACAGCTCCAGCTGCTGTGAATTTTTCTTTAATTTCTTCAGCTTCTTCTTTAGAAACTCCTTCTTTAACTGTTTTTGGAGCTCCATCAACTAAATCTTTAGCTTCTTTTAATCCTAATCCTGTTGCATCTCTAACAACTTTGATTACTTGGATTTTGTTAGCTCCAACTTCTTTTAATACAACATTGAAAGAAGATTTTTCTTCAGCAGCTCCTCCAGCTACTGCTCCAGCTGCTGGTGCAGCTGCTGCTACTGCAGATACTCCGTATTTTTCTTCAATTCCTTTTACTAATTCTGATAATTCAACTACTGTTAAACCATCAATTTTTTCTAATAATTCTTCAACTATAGTCATTTTTTATTCCTCCTAATTTTTATTATTGTGGTTTAAGTCCACTACTCTATTAAATTAATTTAATTATTCATTAGTTTCTTTTTGAACTCTAACTTGATCTAATGCAACTGCAAGTTTTGAAATATTTCCAAGTAAAGCACCTGCAAGCATAGATATAAGTGTTTCTCTTGATGGTAATTTTGCAAGAGTGATTAATTCTTCTGTTGTCATTACTTTTCCATCAATAACTCCACCTTTTATTTTGTAAGTTTCATTATTTTTTGCATATTCATAAACTGCTTTTAAAGGTTCTAAGTAATCTTCACTAGAAAGAACTACTGCTGTAGGTCCAACTAATAAATCTTCTAATCCTTCAATTTCAGCTTCTGCTAATGCTCTTCTTGTAATATTGTTTTTAATAACTTTATATTCAGCATCTATTTTTCTTAAATTAGATCTTAATCCTGTAACATCTTCTACAGATATTCCTCTGTAATCTGTTAATAATACTAATCTTGATTCTTTCATTTTTTCTGCTAATGCTGATACTTCTGATTGTTTCTTTTCAATAGCTTTTTGAATTGCCATTTTAGTATTCACCTCCTAAATAAATAAACCTAATCTTTATAGCCGGTTTACGAGGCATAAAGATTAGGATAATCCGCACTTTTGCCTCGGTAGGACTTACTAATTGCCTACTTTCTTTGGCATATATAAAATTATTTTTGATTAACATATACACTTGGTCCCATTGTTTTTGCAATTGCAACACTCTTTATGTATTGTCCTTTTGCAGCAGCTGGTTTTGCTTTTATAATAGCATCTATAACTGTTTTATAGTTTTCTTCTAACTTATCAGCTCCAAATGAAACCTTTCCAAATCCAAGGTGAATAATATTAGTTTTATCTAATCTATATTCAACTTTTCCTGATTTGATTTCTTGTATAGCTTTTGCTACATCCATAGTAACTGTTCCAGATTTTGGGTTTGGCATTAATCCTTTTGGTCCTAAAATCTTTCCTAGTCTTCCTACAACACCCATCATATTAGGTGTAGCAACTATAACGTCATAATCAAACCAATTTTCTTTTTCTATTTTTGGTATTAATTCTTCAGCACCAACAAAGTCTGCTCCAGCTTCTTCAGCTTCTTTAGCTTTGTCACCTTTTGCAAATACAAGAACTTTTAAAGTTTTTCCTGTTCCATTAGGAAGTACAACTGTTCCTCTAACTTGTTGTTCTGCATGTTTAGAATCAACACCTAATTTTACATGTAACTCAACTGTTTCATCAAAATTTGCTTTAGGCATTTTTTCAATTAATTCTAAAGCCTCTTTAGCTTCATATAATTTACCTTTTTCAATAAGCTTTGTAGCTTCTTGATATTTCTTTCCTCTTTTCATATTTTACCTCCTCTGGTTTTAACGAATTTACATTCTCCCAATTTTATTATTAGTCTACAACTACAACTCCCATACTACGAGCTGTTCCTTTTACCATACTCATAGCAGCTTCTAATGATGCTGCATTTAAGTCTTCCATTTTTTGTTCAGCTATAGCTTTAACTTGTTCTGTTGTTATTTTAGCTACTTTATCTTTATTTGGTTTTCCTGAACCTTTTTCTATTTTTAATGCTTTTTTAATAAGTACAGCAACTGGTGGAACTTTTGTTATGAAAGTGAATGATTTGTCTTTATATACTGTTATAACAACTGGAATTATCATTCCTGGTTGATTTGCAGTTTTATCATTAAATTCTTTAACAAATTGCATGATATTGACACCACTTGAACCTAATGCTGGACCTACTGGTGGAGCTGGAGTAGCTTTACCAGCTTCTATTTGTAATTTTATAACATTTACAACTTCTTTCTCTGCCATCTTACATTGCACCTCCTTTAATGAATTTTCAATTGTATTTTTTATTGAAATCTAAGACCTCAATATTATACTTTTTGCACTTGTGAAAATTCTAGTTCTACTGGAGTTTCTCTCCCAAACATAGATACCAAAACTTTAACTTTGTGTTTTTCTTTATTTATTTCTTGTACAACTCCTACAAAGTTTTCTAATGGTCCATTTAATATTTTTACAGAATCGTTAATGTCATAATCAACATTGACTTCTGTTAATTCAAATCCCATTTTTCTTATTTCTTCTTCAGTAAGAGGAATAGGATCTGTCCCTGAACCAACAAAACCTGTAACGCCTCTAGTATTTCTTACAATATACCAAGACTCTTCGGTTACAATCATCTTTACTAAAACATATCCTGGAAAAACTTTTTTCAAATTAGTTTTTCTTTTACCATCTTTTATTTCGATTTGTTCTTCCATAGGTACAACAATATCAAAGATATAATCTTCTAATTCTCTATTTTTAACGGTTTTTTCCAAATCTGTTTTAACTTTATTTTCGTAACCAGAATAAGTATGTACAACATACCATTTAGGTTGCATGTCCTTTTCTTGAGACATAATTGGCCTCCTTGCTAAAAATTTTATTCTACTGTATTTTCAGCAGCATTCAATTCATTTTCTGTAATTGCGTTCTCTACTAATTCATTTTCGTCTGAAGTTACAGTATTGTCAGAATTTTCTTCTATTACAATAGAATTTTGTAGTTTTTCTATGCCATTAACTTCTAGTCTGTTTAGTGATTCAAAAGCTAAATCTAAAATAATTACAATAGCAGCAACAATGAATACTATTGCAAGTACAGCAGCTGTACTATTAAAAAGTTCTTTCGCTGTTGGCCATTTAACTTTTTTTAATTCTGCTCTGTAATCCTTCCAAAAATGTTTCTTGTTTTTATCTTCACTAGCATTTACTTTCTTCTTATCTTTGGCCATTCTCTTTCCTCCTTAAAAATAGCTTATTTTGTTTCTTTATGTTTTGTATGTTTTTTACAGAATTTACAATATTTAGCTATTTCTAATCTTTCGGTATTATTTCTCTTGTTTTTAAATGTTGTATAATTTCTTCTTTTACAATCTGTGCATTCTAAGATGATCATCTCTCTTGCTCCTTTTGCTGCCACTATAATACACCTCCGTTACTAATATTTCTTTGAAACGATGTGAGCCATGTAATATCTCATACATACGCTTGAATATTTTATCATGTTTTTTTTAATAAGTCAACAATAATAATGCATTTCTTAGAGTTTTTTTGTACTTTTTTTATGTTTTTTAGTTTTTCTTTTTTGAACAGAAAATCCAAACTTTCCAATCTTTTTTCCTAATGGATAATAACCTCCATTTGCATATGCAATCAAGTCACATTTTGATATGTCAAGTGCTCCTTTTTCATCAATATACTTTTCATCCACATCTATAGAAAGAACTTCAGCTACAAACATATCATGTGAACCTAATTTTATTATATCTTTTACCTTGCATTCTATAGAAACAGGACTTTCCTTTATTAAAGGAACTTTAACAAACTGTGCCTTTTCTTTATGTAATTTCATTTCTTTAAATTTATCAAATTTTTCACCAGATCTTACTCCGCACCAATCAGTAGCATATGCCAATTGTTTGTTAGTTAAATTTATTACAAATTCTCCCGATTCTTTAATTAAATTATATGAATATCTTATAGGTCTTATAGATATGTATACCATTGCTGGATTAGTATTTAAAATTCCTGTCCATGCAACTGTTATAATATTGCTTTTTTCCATAGTACCACATGATACCATAACTGCTGGTAATGGATATTCAAACGTACCAGATTTCCAAATTTTTCTTCCCATAATTTTCTCCTCTACATATTAATTTATACTATAAAAACAAAAAAGAAATTACAAATTAAACAACCTTTAATCTCTAATTTCTTTTCTTATTTAAATATAAATAAAAAAAATCTAGCGAAAGCCTATCTTCCCAACAAGGTA
>UMCE01044276.1_pt1 | contig 44087 bp, 69 predicted proteins | sample 1964191 | NCBI WGS metagenome assembly UMCE01 (sample SAMEA4835964, study PRJEB28245) | human gut metagenome | biome: gut microbiome; material: fecal sample | place: Denmark | collected 2008
AAGTACCAGATACTGATAGTTCTATCTATCAACATGCTAAGATAAGAAGGAGTGATACTACTGCTATATTGGAAAAGGATTTAGAGGCTAATTGGGATTTTAATCAAGGCATATTCATAGATATATTCCCATTAGATAGAGTTCCAGAAGATAAGGGGAAAAGGGAAAGATTTCTATATGAATTGCAATTAATTAAACTAGAACTCTTCTTTTTAAAGAATAGGAGCTGGAAATTTGCTAATATTCCCCTTGAAAGGGAAAGAATGAATTACCTTAAAAACCTTTATGAAAAGAATAGGAAAAGGTATAATAACACTCAAGAGAATTGTTGGGCAACATTAGCTTTTCCTGAACATAACAATATCATAAAGAATATTGATTTTTACAAGAACCAATATCCGGATGTATTCTTAACATTTGAAGGTAGAGATTTGAGAGTACCGAATATTTACCATGGAGTATTGGAAGACATATATGGAGAGGATTACTTAACTCCCAAGAAATATCCTGGATTACATGGTAGGATATTGGTGAATACTCATAAAACATATAAAAACAATATGGAAGACTTTCAAATATTGAAGTAGGTTATAGACAGTATACCGTAAAAAGTATACTGTCTTATTGTCGAATAAGCTAAAGAATCTCAACAGAGTTATGGTTTATTAAATAACTATTGAATACTGCAATATTTAATAATATTATAGATGGAGTCAAGATATGCCATAATTAAGAGTTTTTCACAGGTTAAGAAACTTGTGAAAGCTTGTCTGAAGACAGGTATAGCTTCAATTGACTATGAGACCAATGCTGAAGGCATATACAATAAAACATTCAGACCAACCATTCTATCAGTAACTTTTCAGGTTGGTTCTGGAGTATCTATTCCATTATGTCATCATGAATATGATAACCCTCATTGGAAAAAATGGCTTCTATACTTTGGTAGAAAAGTAGTTGAGAATCCAAAAGTAACCAAAGTAGGTTGGAATCTGAAGTTTGACCTTCAGATATTTGAGTTGTATGGTATATATGTAAGAGGTACAGTATTAGATGGTATGTTAATGAAGTACCTCTTAAATGAAGAGAGACCGAATGACCTTAAATCGATGGTTCGTAGGTATTTACCAGAACACGGGGATTATGAGAAGGCAGATAAGTTTGATAAGATACCATGGGATAAAAAGCCATTAGAACAACTTTGCAAATATGGATGTCAGGATACAGATTATACCTTACGATTATCTATGTTCTTTGAGAACAAATTGATAGAAATAGGTATGTATCCTTTATTAAGGCATTTGATAATGCCAGCTTCCAGGGTATTGCAGCATGCAGAAAAAACCGGATTATACCTTGATAGAAAGTTCAATCAAGAATTACTTGAATCTTACAAACCAAAGATTGATCAAGCAACTTCTGGTTGCTTGAATCTTCCAAGAGTAAAAAGATTCTCTAGATGGCTTATCCAAGAAAGAATAAGCAAATACATTTCTTCAATTGAAAGAGAACTTGAAGACTTGGATTATAGTGATCCAAAAGATGCAAGGAAGATAGCTAGCAGGGAACAGAAAATATCCAACATAAGAGCTGGTGTATTTACAACAAAGAAGGAATTGGAATTAACTCGGGATATAAATCTTGGTAGTCCAGTAGACTTACCGATGTTGTTATATTCTGAAAAAGGGTTCAAATTCCCTATTATAAAATACACAAAGGATAAGACTACCAATCGTGATACTGATAAGCCAAGTACTGATGAGGATACATTGGTAGAACTTCGGTTGTCAATTAAAAATCCAGAAAGTCCAAAAGCAATATTCTTGGATAATCTACTCAAGTTGAGAGGATTGAAGAAGATGTACACTACATATATAGAAGGGTGGCATGATAAAGTACAGGATGATAGTAAATTACATGGTAGATTTTTGATACATGGGTGTGTAACAGGGAATACACGATTAATAGGTAAAGACAGGGATATAAGGATAAGGGATATATGCCCTAAAAAGCCAGGCATACTTAATGTAGAAAAGGATAATATTTGGATATTATCTCACGAATGTACATGGGAGCAAGTAACTCATACTATCAATAAGGGGGTACAGAAGGCATATAAATTAACTACAGATACAGGTGATGTATTAAAATGTACAAAAGAACATAAATTACTGACTACCAATGGATGGAAAACAGTAAAAGAGATATACCATAAGAAATTAGACGTAATAATGTATGATACTTCTAAATTTGATATATCTAAACCAGAAACTGGTAAATCAGCCTCTGAAGTAGTTTTCAAAGAAATACCTAATTGGAACGGGTATTTGGTATCTAATGAAGGTAAAGTATACTCTGTGAAAACACCTGGTGGCAGGGGTATATTGGATTACAATCATCCACATGAATTAATACCAAGGGAAAGGAATAAAGGTAGATATACAGTATATTTTAGGAGGGGTGGCAAAAAATATGCTTTTTCAGTATCTAGATTAGTATGGTCTGTATTTAATAATACCGAGATACCCAATGATATGGTAATAGACCATATTAACTGTGATCCCAGTGATAATAGGCCAGAAAATCTACAGTGTATAACACAAAGAGAGAACATATTAAGAGCATATAAGTATACAAGGTCAATATATACTAATGGTAATATAAATGGACAGTGTAAGATAGGTACTAAAGAGGTAGGAGAAATATTAAAGATGTATAAGGATGGATATACTCAATCAGAAATATTACATAAGTTTAATATTTCCCAAAAGCAGGTATCTGGTATAATATTAGGTCAAAGAAGGAAAGAGATATACTTAACTCGTATAGTATCGATGGAGTATATTGGTGTTAGAACAATATACGATTTATCAGTGAATAATAAACATAGCTATATTACTCGTTCTAACTTCATCAATAGCAATACGACATCTGGGAGATTATCATCTCAAGAACCAAACTTACAGCAAATCCCAAAGACTTCAGTAGACCCAAATATAAAGAAGCAATTAGTAGCCCCAGATGGTAAGTTGTACATGGCTCTTGACTACTCTCAAGCAGAGTTAAGAATCATGGCTCATCTGTCTGGGGATGAAACATATCTTGAGGCTTTTGCAAAAGGTCAGGATCCTCACCTTGCTATTGCAGCAAAGAAGTATGGGGTATCATATGAGGAAGCATATAAAGCTTACAGTGATGAACAACACCCAGATCATAATCTTTGGAAGAACCGAAGAAAGCAGGCAAAACAGATTTGCTTCGGTATTATCTATGGTATTCAGAAGAAACTGCTTGCAGTTAAATTGTCAGATCCAAAAGCTGGTATTATTGTAACACCAGATGAAGCTCAGCAGCAGTTAAATGAATTCTTCTATGAACATCCTAAGATTAAAAAGTTCATGATTCATCAAGAAAAGGTATTGATTAAGCATGGGTATATAAAATCTTTGTTCGGAAGAAAGAGAAGGTTACCTCAGGTATATTCCGATAATGAACAAGAAGCAGCATACGCAGTACGATTATCTGTTAATATGCCATGTCAATCAGCAGCATCTGATATGAACTTATTTGCTTCAGTATTAAACTATTGGAAAATGAGACAAGGTAAGTTGCCATTTATGCAAGAGACTTGTAATGTTCACGATGCTACCTACTATTTGGTGAGGCCAGAATATATAAATACATGGGTAGTACATGAAATATGGGAAACTTGTCGTAACCCTAATACAAAAGAATATTTTAACTTTCAGATAGACGACGTCAATATGAGCATGGATTTTGTTATAGGACGTTCAATGGCAGAGGAATTACCATTTATACCCGGTTATGATTATAGGAAAATGCTTAAACCAGATTTTAATCCAGATGAGTACTTAGAAGAACATCGTAAGTACAGAGGTATTGAAATAGAAGATTACCCTAAGTTGTATCCAGAAGAGATAGCTAAGAATAAAATGGAATTTGAGAAAAGGATATATGAAAGGTAATATACCATACTCTGATTGTTATCATGTTACAAGAAGTGGTGATGTATACTCCAAGTATAAAGACAAAGTTACTTGGAGGAAAATGGCTAAGAGAAAGAAGAATAATGGTTACATTATAGTAAGCTTAAGAAATAACGATGGGGTTAAGTATACATTTAACATACATAGGTTAGTAGCTGAAACTTATATACCTAACCCAGATAATAAGCCATGTGTAGGTCATAAAGACAATAATAGGGAAAACAATACAGTAGAAAACTTATACTGGTGTACTCATAAAGAAAATACTAAACAATGTATAGATGATGGTAGATTTAATATACCAAGCCAAAAGTTAAATGATGAGTCTATAAATAGTATGATAGAAGATTATGAAAGTGGTATGAGTAACATACAGATAAAGGCCAAATACAAAATAAGTATTATGACCATGTATAAATACTTCAACGAAAGAGGTGTTATATGGAAAAAAGTCAAAAGGTAGTACGGTTATCCCAGATTAAGAAAAATACCTTGAAGATACTTTTTCAAGGGAAGACCTATGAGATTGATTTAGATCAGGAGCTCATGATTGATGAGAACTTGGTTAATCAGTCTTTAAGAAAGAGCCCTTCTAATTATGCTTTACTTGTAATGGTTAGGGATAGGCTTATCTATAAAAGGGATAAGCTTGAAAAAGCCAAAGATCAAGCATATAGCAAGGCATGGCTTTATTATAAGGAGTCAGGTAATGTAAATAATGAGGCAGCTTCACATAAGGCAGAAAATAATAAAGCCTATCAAGGAGCTTTGAAAAGGTATATGAAGGCAGAATACAATGCAAATAAGTTCATTGGAATATGTCGTGCATACGAGTCAAGAGAAAACATATTGAGAACTGTATCAGCTAACTTACGTAAACAACAGTAACTATGTCAAAAGTAGAATTAAACCTTCTTTCAGTAGAAGAAGCAAAATGGTTAAACGAAAAACTGAAAGGTGTAGGAACACCAACAGGTGGGAGGGTATTAATTGTATCCCCGAAGGTAACATCAGAGACTAAAACTCAGAGTGGTCTTTATATCCCACAAGATCATGATAAGGATACTGTACCACGTAAAGGGGTAGTAATTCAAGTGGGGTATATTACCAAAGAACAGGAAGTAGATTATCCAGGTCTTCAGGTTGGTGCAGTAGTAACTTATGGTCTATATGCAGGTAAAGAATTAGATGTAATAGACCTTCCTGATCAGGTAACAACTATATTATCACTGAACGAGATACTTTATATTGAAACCAATAAATAAAGCTATGAAAGAGAAAACTAAAAAGAGTTCAAGTAGTGTAATGACTACTAGAGAGAAAATGCTCGCTAGAAAGAAGGATTTAGAAAAGCGAGGTGGTGGTGGAGGGATGATATATCCAAAAGAAGGAACAATACGAGTACGTATTAAATCCCGAGGTGCCGATGAGGAACTTGGTATAGAAGTTGTTCAATTCTACCTTGGTCCAAAGGATGGTGGTATCATATCCCCGGCAACATTTGATGAGCCATGTCCTTTCATGGAGAAATTCCAGGAGCTTAAGAATTCTGATGATCCAGATGATAAGGCACTTGCATCTAAGTTAGTACCGAGAAGAAGGTATATATTAGGGGTAATAGCTTATAAAGATACAAAGGGAAAAGAGGTAGATCCTGATAAGATTGATAAACCCATGATGGTACCCCGTTCGGTATATCAAGATATCATAGATTTATACCTTGATGAGGAGGATTGGGGTGATATGACCGATCCAATTGAGGGGTATGATATCAAGATTACTAGAACTGGATCAGGTAAGATGGATACCAGCTATTCTGTATCTCCATGCCAGAAAACAAAGCTTGATAAAAAATACAGAGAGGATGTAGATCTTGAGAAGGCAGTAAGAGCAAGTATCCTTCCCTATGATCAATTGGAAGAGAAGTTGGCATCTTTCCTTAATGAAGGAGGTGATGATGAGGATGAAGATGATGCACCCGTAAAATCTTCTAAGAGCAAGCTAGCAGATAAAAAGAAGAAAAACGGAAAGAAATATAAGGGTGATATCTAAAATTTCTAGATATATACCTAAACAGGGAGTGGGATATAATTTATATCCCACTCTTTTCATCTAATATCAAATAAGTATGGCAAGAAAGGCAAAAGCTCCCAAGAAATCAGGGGGCAGGAAATTTAAGGTACCAACACAAAATGAGATACTCAAGAAGTATGGGTCATCTTTACAATTTAAAGCTAGTACCATAAATCATCATGGATTATGGATTCCATCTACTTTCTTTGCTCTCAATTATCAAATGGGTGGTGGTGTACCATTCGGTAAGATAATTGAAATAATGGGTGAGGAATCATCTGGAAAATCACTGATAGCATATAACTTTGCTTATGCTACTCAACAACTGGGTGGTCATGTAATATGGGTAGATGCAGAACAAGCATGGATGAATTCATGGGCAGAAGAGAATGGATTGGATCCAGAAAGAGTAACAGTATTAAATGATACCCGTATAGAAACAATATCTGATGCAATAGCAGACTTAGCAATATATTGGAGATCAAAGTTAGTGAATAATGAACCTATCATAGTTGTGATAGATTCAATAGCTGCTCTTGATTCAATAGAAGCCATAGATGCAAAGATGGCAGATGGTAAAGCCGAGATGGGTAACCGAGCTAAGCAGATATATAAGATGTTCAGAATAAGGAATGAATTATTCTATCGCTTAGGTGTAACTATGGTGTGTATCAATCAATTGCGTAGTAAACTGGGAGCAGGATTTGGTCAAGATACTAACACAACTCCCGGAGGTGCTGCTCTTAAGTTTTATGCTTCAATCAGGTTGGCTTTCTTTTCAGGTAAGACTCTAAAGATTAAGTATAAAGGTAAGGAAAGACGGGCGGGTAAGTATGTAACTATTCAGATGAAAAAGAACAAGGTATCTCCCCCAAGAGAAACCATATCTAAAGCCCCGATATATTTCAACCCAAAGTATCATGAGATTGGATTCGATAGATACTTCTGGTTAGAAGAATCTTTAGAAGATGCTGGTGTAATTGAAAAGCTTGGTGGAGGTACATACGTGTTCGAGGGTAATAAACTATGCCGTGGTGAAGATGCTTTCCATAGGTTGATAGAAGAAGATGGAGATCTTAGGAAAAAATTACTCAGGGCAGCAGGAATAAATACCATAGGAACTACTAAGCGTAAGCTAAAGAAGATTACACGAAATATGTTCCCTGTTGATGAAGATCTAGACTATGAATCTCAAATAGAATCAGATGATACAGAAGAAGATGAAATCATCCCAGACGAGGGGTAGAAAGCCAAGAATGCTTATGGTAGTGGACGGTAGTAACCTTGCTCACCGTTCATACCATAAGTTTAAGAATCTTAAAGCTAATAATGGAGCTGGAACAGGATTAGTATATGGGTTCTTAAGAATATTTGGTTCATACCTTGTAAGGTTTAAGCCAAGTCATGTGGTAATTACATTTGATACACATAAGAGTAAATCATCAAACTTCCGTAATGACTTATTGGAGGGTTATAAAGCTCACAGAAGTAAGGTAAGTATGGATTATGAAGACTTCAATAAACAATTGGCTTTGTTGAGAAGGATATTGAGATTACTTGGAGTTCAAATGATCATAGACAATAAAGGATTGGGACATGAATCAGATGATTACATTGCTTGGTTGGTAATAAACCATAAAGGAAAATCACTGATAATATCTTCTGACAAAGACTTCTGTCAATTGTTAGATAAGAAGGTAAAGATATTCAACCCAAGTAAAGAAACTCTAGTACATAACCAGACATGTAGAGAGATAATGGGATATTCAGCAGAAGAATGTGTTGACTACTTAATACTCAACGGAGATAAGTCAGATGACATACCTGGTTATTATGGTATGGGAGAAGTAAAGACTAGATCATTCCTTGATAAATTTGGTAGTATAGCAGATTTTATTAATGATAGTGAAGCAGAATTCAAAGGTATAGAAAGAGATCAATTAGAAGAGTTATATAAGAAGAATAAGTCACTTATAGACTTAAGATCTGCATTGAATCTGTATCCTATAAAGAAAGTCCCTTGGGTAAAAGGATGTACTAATAATATAAGGAAAGATAGGTTATTTATGGTATTAGATAAGTTTAATCTAAGATCATTTAAGATACCGGATTTTTTAGAACCATTCAAAAAACTACAAACTTATGTATCACGGTAAGTATCAAATTATGTTTACTGGTGTTTCTGGAGTAGGGAAAACTACTATAGCTAAGGAAATAGCAGAATTATTGAATATACCCTTCATATCTGGGTCATATTCAGATTTAGTACCAGAAACAAAAGATATGCCTCATGCTGATATGATACAGCAAGATGCAAAAACAGTATTTATGCAAGATATGCAAGTATTGAATCTACGTAACAAAGCTTTCCGAATGGAAGATAACTTTGTAACAGATAGATCATACTTTGATTCTGCAGCATATTTCATTAATAAGTTATCCCATAGAATTGAAGAATGTGATCTAGATCATGCTATCAACTTATGTAGAATGTTACTTGGTCAACAGTGTACACATTTGATATTCATACCATTTTCGGATAAATTCTTTAATGAGTGGGTAACTGAGAATAATGGTAAAAGGGTATTGTCAAAGTACTACCAATATCAAGTATCTCAAATAATGTATGGTTTATTAAAAGTATGGGGATATAAACCAGATTCAAAAATATATCAACTATGTAATGGAGTTCCCAATACAGGGGTGATGGATATAATGGGTTATAAGGTAAAAGTTCTCATACTTGATGAGATGAATCACGAAAAGAGAGAATACTTAATTAGGAAGTTTCTTCCGTTATGAAGGTAATAGGAATAGCATTTTCTGACTTGCACTTAGGAGAATATTCTAAGTTCAATGAGGATAACAAGAGGACCCTGAATCATATAAGGGTCCTCTATTTGATTAAAGACTTATGTATCAAGTATAAATGTCCAGCATTCTTTTGCGGGGATTTTATGCACCGTCCAGAATTTATAAGTACTTCACTGGATGAAATTATAATTGAACAGTTCGAAGAATTAAATAGGTATGAAGAATTCAACATATATGGTATATCAGGGAATCATTGTATGCCAAAAGCTAATACCATAGAACACCGTTCTCCTTCACATTGGGCAAATTTATGTCGTAGGTATTCTTTCTTACACAATATAGATTTTTCATATCATGATTTTGGTAAGTTCAGAGTAGTAGGTATACCATATATTGATCACAATAATGGATTGGATGGTTTGATAAAATCTGAATTGAAAGGGGCTATGTTAAAGCCAACCATATTATTGTTACATACAGACTACCCAGGAGCTAAAGATACAGATAACACTGAAGTTGGAACAGTAGAGAATTTGAATGTAAATTTACTCTCTAAGTTCAAATTAGTATTGATAGGTCATATACATAAACCTCAAAGGTTAGGGAAGAAAGTATACATGGTAGGGGCTCCTTTACAACAGAGAAGAACAGATCGTAATTGTAAACTTGGATATTGGAAAATATATGAAGACTTCTCAATGGAATTCAAGCCATTCAAATGCTTCCCAAAATTCATAGATGTATCATCAGAAGATGAAATTATGGATGATGGTAATTACTATACGGTCATTGCTAGTAAGTCTAAAGTTATGGAAGTAGAAGATACCCCTCAAATAACCAGGGAACTTTCTAAGAAATCAATGGTACGAAAATATATGAAAGCTAAGGGCATAAAAGATAAGAAAAAGAAGGCTACATTATTAAAGGTAATAAAGGAAGCAGAATGATACAGTTTGGTAATATCATTATAGAAGGTTTCTGTTCTATACCATATTTAGAATTAAACCTTGGTTTAAGGGGAATAACCGTAATAAGGGGAGCTACTGGAGAAGGTAAGACTACAATCTTATCAGCTTTAGTATGGGCAGTATATGGTAAGAATATAAAAGGTAAGTCGGATGTTAATACCTGGGAGAAATACAGGCAAAAGAATTATCAAGGTACAAAGGTAGAGATATACTTTAGTAAAAGTGGAAAGATCCATAAGATAACCCGTTGCCTTAAATATAAAGGTGAAGTGAATGGAGCAAAGGGTAAAGACAGACTTATATATGAGATAGATGCTATAGAGGTATCAGATAAAAATAAGAATGACATACAGGCGCTTATAGTAGCCGATTTAGGTATGTCTTATGACCTTTTCATGAATTCAATAATGTTTGGTCAGGGAATGAAAAGGTTAATACAGGAATCACCATCTGATAAGAAAGACTTGTTTGAGGAGATATTTGAATTGGGGTATATCTCTAAGGCAAGGGAAATTGCTAAGGGATACTACACTAAATCATTAGAAGAGTATAATGATACCCATCAGAAATATTACTCAATCAAAGAAAAGAGACAGTCAGTGCAAAGGATGCTTTATGACTTAAAAGAACAAGCCAAACATATAAAGACTGATCTGTCTTCAAAGATAAAATCCTTAGAAAAGAAATTATCCATGCTAGCTAAGGCTAAAAAGTCAAATGAACTTAAGGATACAGTAACTCAGAAGAACCTAATTGAACAAAAGATACAAGAAGCAAGGGATTCTCAAAAGGAATTACTTGATAAAATAAATGATGCCAGGAGTAAAACTAAGGTATCTCTAGAAGAGTTTATTGGTATTATTATAAAGTTATTAAAGAAAGGGGATATTAAGAACTCTTTGAAACGTCTAATGGATGTTAAAAAAGCATTCGGAGACATAGAGAAGTTTCAAGATAAATATTCCAGGATATCAGATAGCATATCAAGCTATCGTGATCAGTTAGAGGATATAAAAGATAAAGAATACGAATCAAAAAAGGTACAAAGAGATATAGACAACATAGAGGCTGAAATCAAAAATTTATCATCAGAGAAAAAAACTGGTGTTAACGTAAGCCTTATTAAGAAGTATAAAGAACAATTATCTACCTTAACAGATAAGTTGTCTGATATAGAAAATCAGATGGAAGAGAAAAAAGTAGTGGTAGATAATTATAAATGGGTGATGGATGATCCACTCGGTAACAGAGGAATAAAGGCATTCTTATTTGAGAGCTCATTAGATATATTGAATGAGACTCTTGATTCATATTCTGAAGTATTGGGATTCAGTATACTGTTCTATGTGGATATACAAGGTGTGAAGAAAGACTTCAATACCCAAATCATAATGGATGGTATAGAAGTATCCTATGAAGAGTTATCTGGAGGCCAGCGACAATTGGTCAACTTAGCTATGGCTTTTGCCATGAATGAAGTGATGACTAAAGCTAAGGGTATAAATATAGCATTCTTGGATGAGGTATTTGAAAACCTTAGTTCAGAATATATTGATCTAGTGATAGGACTTATAAGGAAAGTATATAGGGATAAAACCTTATACTTAATATCTCATCAAGAATCACTGCCGATACCTAATGCTAGGGTGCTTACCGTTACCAGAGAAATGGGCCTTTCACAATACCAATAATGACTATTGGTCATAAAGGTATAGAATCATGAGAAAGAACAGTAAAAGCAAGGGAAATCGATTTGAAAGATCTGTTTGCAAGGCATTTCAAAATTGGTCAGGATATGAGTTTTCTAGAACACCTGCTAGTGGTGGATTAAGGTGGAAAAAAGCCGATAACATATCTTCAGATGTAGTATGTTCTGATCCAAAACATGCAAAAAGATTTTCTCTATCTATAGAGTGTAAGAGTTATCATGATATAAAATTTGAGCATCTGTTACTTGGTATGAAGAGTTGTAAAATAGACAGTTTTTGGAATCAAGCTAACAGAGATGCAGAAAGGGCTAAGAAAATACCTGTATTAATAATGAGGTATAATTCTATGCCCAAAGATGAAGCTTTCTTTATGGTAAATGAAGAAGTGGATAATTTTTTGAAGAATCAATCACCAGAAATTTCCAGAATGGAAGTGAGCACTCCAAAGATACATGTTTTTGTTTACATGTTCAAGGAAGTTCAAAGATTGATAAATTATGGAGATTTACATAAGTATGTACGTAAATTGATTAAGTAATATGAAGACCCCCTATGTATACTGTATATTCAGGCTTGATAGGAAGTTCTATAAAAGGATTAACTCTGACTTAAAAAGTAGGGGGTATAAAAATGTGAAGGCAATTATCCCTACTATAAGCGTATTAAAGAAATCACGTAAAGGTAATAATGAGTACGATGATGTTCCATTATTATTCAACTATGGATTCTTACGAATGAAGCCAGAAAAAGCCTTCGATAGATATTATTTGAACAAACTAAAGAGAGATATCCCAGGTATACTGTCATTCTTAAAATCCCTAGATTATAGGCCAAAAAGGAAAAGGCTAAGAGTTGACAATGCTGAAGACTTTGATGATTATTCTGTAGTGGCTACAATAACCAAAGAGGAAGTGAAAAAATACCGAAAGATGTCTAAAGCAAACAAGATATTTTCGGCTGACGATATAACAAGAGTAGCAATTGGTGATTATGTAGTACTTAGAGGATATCCATTTGAAGGAATACCTGCAATATTATTAGAAAATAACCTAACTACCAAAATGATGCTAGTTAGGTTATATCCAGAGATGGATGGTAGTTTAGAAATAGAAGTACCAAGAGAAAATGTACTATACTCTGCTTATCATGAGTCAGATGAATATAAAATGTATTCTGCAGACTACGATGTTGATTTGTCACAAATACCAGATGGTAGTACAGAAGAAATTCTAATGAACAAACAATACTGAATATGGAAAGACATCAAGAATTAGCTTGGGATTGTTTGACTGATGCAGAAAAGAATAGCCTTATGTTCATACAAGGGAAAGGTCTATCAACTTGGGAAGCTGGAGAAATTTTAAAGATGCCTCATTATAAGTATTTAGAACTTAAGGCAAGGGCAGAAAAGTTTTTTAAGTTGTTCTCTGACTACTTCGAATTACATCCATCATTGGTAAACCCAAAATCACCCATTGAGCCAAGGTTCAGAGATTACTTATTCGGGGCAATGATTAAAAGATTATCAAAAGAGGAAGCTAAGATACATTCTGGTGATTCATCATGGTTGTTAACTTCTATAACCAATCCAAGAATAATAACCAATATGAAAAGGCTTAAAGAATCAGGGAATAAGTGGGATAAAGACCTTTATGCTCTGATTCTTGAGTTTGATAGGTGGAATAATTACAGAATACTACCAAGAATACTGCAAGCTCCCACTGCATACAAAAGAAGATCGACCAAGAAGGATAAGGTATATTTATCATACCTTCATAGAATACCAGATTTCAAGATAAGGCAATTGATAACTGAGTATTGGAAAAATGGTCCATCAAGTAGAAGGTATTTTACAGCTATAGTTTCAGATGAACTTTTTCCAGAAGAAGGGTATGGTGTAATGCCCATAAAAAAATCTGATGATGTTATTAAGGCTATAACAGATTTAAGGATATACATATTCGAAAGTCAAACTATTGCAGATACTTTCGGGTTTTTGGTGACAAGATACTTTGAAAAAACTGTTGATAGTAAAGGTGGATTGAAGTTCTGGAAAGAGTACAGAGAAATAATCCAGAAATCTATTAACTACAAATCAATAAATAACATGGATTTTACATGTGAGACTCTAGATACTGCCTATAAATTACACAGGAAGAGGAATCTAGTATCAAACTCTTAGAATTTTTATACAGATATTTTGTAACTTCGATAAATTTGTTTATATTTGCAATGAAGAAATAAAAATATAATTTTATACTTATATAGATATGCGCAAAGGAAAGAAAAAGGACAAAAGGCCCTTAAAACTAAACAAAGAGAAGATCAAGGTAATGGGTAGTGGGTTAGAAAATATGACCTACAAAGATATGAAGAGAAGGGCAGTTTCTCTTGGTATGCCATTCCCAGATGCTTGTTCTGCAGACTACAATGGGTTGGCTTCATATATTCATCATTCGAATAATAAGCCAGACAATTCCCTCATTGATGAATATGATAAGTGGATGGATAATCAACTTGAATTAGCAGGTTATGCTAAAGATGATCCAATGAGAAGTTATCAACTTAATCTCGGATTTATCAGTGAGGATACTGTAACAAAGCAGAAGAAGACAAAGAGGATTAAAGGATTAGAGAAACCAAAGAAACCCAAGAAAGAAAAGGATGATAACGGTCTTTGGAAAGGAACTAAGAAATCATATGTTTTTGAGCTAACATATAAAGGATTACCAATAGATCGTATTATCAGAAGAGTACAAAAGAAATTCCCGGATGCTAAAGAAAAGTCAATTCAGCAATGGTATAGGGCAGCACTACGTAAACAAAAGAAAGAATAGGTATATATGCCAAGAATATGGTATTTTCATAGTCATGACGATTTTGAGGAAGCTTGTTATAAGCTTGGTATACCATGGGTACCACCTGCTATAATAAATAACTCCAGTATATATTTTAAGCAGCTGTGGCTGAGAAAAGTACTTATGGGTAAGATAAAGATCCATAAGTATAGGCAAAGAGATAAACGTTTTCTAGACAGATACAAAGAATGTATTAAAGAAGCTACAGTAGTAAATGGAGCAATAGATCCTGATTCATTACCGCCAGATGTAAGAGCTTATTACTTCGAGAAAAAGAGAAGAGCTGATTTTCATAGGAGACATGGTAAGTTAATAAGGGAGATGGATGTTAAGATATATCTCCATAAATGGTATCCATGGTCTTATAATTACAAGGGGGAACCAGCGGTAGTATTACAGGGATTTTATTCATTAAAGGCTGCTAGACAAAGGTTCTTAATTTATTACGGTAGAGAAAACCTAAGATCAGTTCATTGGATAAAAGGAAAGACTGCCTTAGAAAAGAAATTTGTAATAGGTAAATCTCTTTTGATAGGTGGAAAACGTAAAAAGCCGATTTCTAAGATACTGCTTACTGAGGCATATAGAAATGCAAAATCTAGTGCTCAAAGAACTCTTGGTGAAAGACTTGCTAGAAAGAAAAGACTTAGTTCACAACAAAAAGAGAAATACTTTATAAATCTGGTAGAGAAGTTTAATTATGGAGCAAAAGAATATAGAACTTTACTCAAAGCTGTTCCAGAAAAGCTTGTTAAGCTATCGAAGGCTAAAGAGACTGAGTCTAAAAGAAAGAAAACTCTTTACAAAGAAGAGTGATTTGGGATGGGGTCAAATAAAAGTAGCTCTTGCATATAAATCCATAACTAAACGGTCTACCATAAGTTCTATCAGATGGACCAGAAGACATTGGGATGAATATAAAAAGGCAGTATCCCAAAGACTGGGTGATATGCCCCAAGTAAGGAGACTCCTAAAAGAAGAGTTTATTCTCAAAGAACTATTAATTCAAGGATTTGTTCCAATGTCGGAGTTTCCTATGAAAATGAAAACAGGATGGTATGCTTATTTAGTAACTAACCGAAAAGTATGTGGGGATTACTATATATATCCTGAACATTTTGCTCATGATTATAGGGCATATAAAAAAGGTTATAGGGATATTCATATTGCTCTAAATTCAGGTATAGGACAAGAAGGATATACTAGAATATATTACACTGCATATAAAAATGGAATAGCAAAATGACGGTAGTAAAAAAGAAAGAGCCTGAAAATCCATGGGATGGTATAAAGCTCATAGTAGGGGTTAAAAAGTATTATACAGAAACAGATAAGGCAGTTGATGATAATTTTACTCAAGAAGGTGAACCCTTTGAGGTAAAAGATCAAAATGAATTCACTCAAAAGTTGGAGGCTATCAGAGATAAAAACGTATTCTTGAAAGCTATAGCAGTCCAAGAAAATAAAGAGATATATACTCAAAAGTTTATTACAAAACTATAATCAATCAAACAGTTTTCAAACAACTTTTTAATTAATTCAATTATGGCAAAGAAAAAAGCTGCAGCAGCAAAAGAGGTAGAACGCAAGGTTCTCTCTAATGGTGTAATTCTCATCAAGTATGATGACGGTTCCTATGCACTTCTGACTCCTATTTCGGCTGAAGATTCTGAAGATGTATTTGGCGGAGAAGCTGAGGAATCTGATGACGATGATTCGGATGAAGATGAGGAAGAAGGTGATGATGATGACGAAGAGGATGAAGATGAAGACGATTCTGATGATGACGAAGAGGATGATTCTGAAGATTCGGATGAAGATGAAGATGACTCAGACGATGAGGAATCTGATGACGAAGATGAAGTAACTCCCGAGGATCTGGCCGAAATGGATTTTGAGGCTCTTGAAGATCTTTGCGATGACAAGGAACTCGAAACAGATCCTGATGAGTTTGATGAAGAGGATGTAGAGAAACTTCGTAAGGCAGTAGCTAAGGAGTTGGGTATTGCTTTGCCCAAGGCAAAGGCTGCTTCTAAGAAAGACACTAAGAAAAAGAAGAAGTAAAGGTAATTCCGACTATAACCAAATCCAAGGGAACTTCAAGTTACAATATAGTTAAATTTCATAGGTGATAATAGGCAATAAACTTGAAGTTCCCTTTTTCAAAGAAACCCATAAAATAAATTAAAGATATGGCAACTAAGAAAAAGGCAGTAGAAGCAAAGGCTGCAAAAACTGAGACTAAGAAAAGCGGTAAGAAGGAATTGACCGCAGAGGAGAAGAAGGCCAAACGTGAGGCCATGAAGGAGCGACTCAAGAACCGGGCACCTGGTCAGCGACCCAACAGCAAGCAGTGCGATATTATCGACCTTGGTGGTGATAACGTAGTAAAGACCTTTGCCATGAACGTACGTAAGTACGGTGTCCTCATTACGTCGGTAGTAACCGATAAGGATGGTAAGGTAATTGCTGTCTCGAATGAGACAATCCCTGGCGTATCGGTTAAGTCCAAGAAGGAGCACGGGAACCTTGTTCCTAAGATGCCCGGTATGGGTAAGAAAGGCAAGGAAGCCGAGGAAATCGTGGACGATGAGGATGATGAAGATGAGGAGTAGGCTTTATGCCAAATAACCGATTCTGACTTCAGTTTTTGAGTCATGCAGGGGAGGTCATCCAAGTAGCCTGGGTGAACCTCCCCATTTTGTATAGAAATATATGCAAGAAGACGACGATATTATATACCTGGCATTATGTAATCAATTGCAATCATACCAGCTGTTACTAGAGGAAGAAAAAGATCTTTCAGAAGAAAATAGAATGATGGCGGAATATATTATCTCTAGAACATTGCATTTGATTGAAATATATGTCCAGAAAATAGGAAGTGATACCTCTATTCAAAAACCAAAATGGGACAATTTAACTCGTCAGTAAAGGGGCTGATCTATCGTATAAAGGACCTAAGTAAGTTAATTCAGGATATAGATATAAGGTTATCAATACCAGGATTATCACCCGGAAAAAAGCAAGCCTTAATAAAGGATAGAACCTTAAAATTAGGCAAGGTGAAGTCACTAGTGAAGAGGATAGGAGATCTCACAAATGGTAATATAATAACTATAACCTTTGAAGATAAGAACACTAGTGATAGATTCAGGATAGTATATACCAACATATCTCAAGAGGATGCCATTGTTCACCTTAAATTAATGGCTAGTTTACAAAAGAGAGAAATAATTATCTCAGAGGTAAAGGAAGTGCAAACCAAAAACTCCTTGACTAAACTATAATCATGTAAAGGTAATCAAAACTCATTTTAATCAACTCAACTACAATGGCAAAAGAAGTTAGTAAGAATGACTTGGCTGCTCGTAAAGCACGCAAGGCTCAGAAGGAAATGCTGGCCTACATGGAAGAGAACAATCTTGATCCTAAAAAAGATTGGACAGGCCACAAGAAACATGGTAAGAAAATACAGGCTTGGATTGATATCATTAACCTGGGAAACAAAAAGGCTCGTGAATTGAATGAGGAGAAGGCAATTGAGAGACACGAAAAGCGTAAGAGTAAAAAGCCAGAAGTTCATCCCAAGAAAGAGAAGGTAACTAGCACTCCTAATGCTTATGACTACCCGAAGGTTGATGGCAAAGAAATGACTTCTGATCAGAAAAAGAAGTATCGTCAGAAGATGCGTACTCTTCTGAAAACTATGTCTAAGGAAAAGGCAGAAGTGGAAGGAAAGAAGTATGCTGAAAATTTGGCAAAAGAAAAACCAGTTATTCCATTTAAGAGGAAAGAGGAGCCTGTAAAGGTGAAAAAGGTAGAAAAGAAGGCTTCAAAGGATAAGAAGAAAAAGAAGGCCAAGAAAGAGGAGGATTAATAGATTAGGCAATCTGTAAACCTCTAATGCCCCGGATCATACTCAGGTTCGGGGTTCTTTGTTAGATATACCCATATAACACCACTGAATTTAATTTGCATATTATAATTAGAAATATTATATTTGCATAACGAATAAATTTAAAAGATGAAAATTAATCGAGGTTGTATCAGGTTAAAATTGCAAAGGCATTTATCCGCTCAGGATATCTGGAATCAAATTATGGATGTGCAGATTCAGGCGCTAGAATCCCTTTTAGAGGATAAAAGCTTAGATAAATGGAAAATTATATTCCCTTGTTATGGAACTTCTCTAGAATCAGTAGAATCATTGGCAAGGGAATATATAGAATCCTTTAAAAGGATGAAAGGAGATACCTTTAATAATAGGTATGATGATATTGAAAACATGTTAGTAAATGGACTAAACCAAAGGTGGTTCAATACTATCATGAGTACATTATATATGATGGAAGAGGACTTAATGGAAATGAGTTCTGATTCAGTATTCATTCTTTGGGATATTTTATTTACTTGCCAGGCATTGAGGAAAGAAAATAATGTAGTAGCTATGGGACTTAATATTTTCGAGCTTAAAGGACGATAACGATGAAAGAAGTATTTAATACCACAGGATCATCCAGAATTGAAAAGGTTATTTTTGACCTCGATAATAGGGATATAACCATAACTTTCAAGGGAAATAAGGTATACAAATATGTTTCTGTATCGGAGTTTGATTTTAATACTTTCAAGGATGATATTGAAAATGGTTTATCAGTAGGCAAATCATTTGAAAGAAGGATTAGGAATAAATATGCAGGCCAAAAGCTATGAAAAGGTATTACACACCCGAAGGAGAACCGGATGAAGCTAAAACTTTATGGGAAGCCGTTAAAACGGGTATCATAGGAATATCAGCATTCAGTGTAATCTGCATACTATGGGATGGTAAAACAGTTCCTCCCACACCAGATTCAGAACCTCATTGGAAAAACTGGGATGAATCAAGACATGTATCAGAAGTAAAGAGTTATGACTACGAAAATGGTATAATTCATTATAGAGATGAAGTTACAGGATATAGACCCAAAGAATTAAATCTTTATGGATCATCTTCAAGTAATTATGGTTCTGGAATAACATTGCAAGTATCAGGAGCTTCAGTACATTTGGATATGGAAGTAGAAGAACTGATGGATCAACTAACAGAAGATGTGGATTTTTACGAATACTTTGAACGAAATATGGATTGATATGGCTGGTCTAATTAAATTCAGATTGAACAAGTATGTTAATGGCGATAGGCATAAAAGTATTTATGGATTCAAACCCAAAGCCGTTATTAAGTTTGAAAGAGTTACAATCGGTCAAATAATTGATAATGAAGTCTACTTCTACATAAGGGTAAGACCAGGAGAATCAAAGCATGCTTGCTTGAATTATATTCCAGTATTATGGAAAACTTTTAGCAGTCATCTGGAAGCTAAAGATGCAGTAGTAAAACAAGCAGAATCTATTTGGGAATCATTAGACATTTTTCATCCGTTAAAGAAAGTTAAATCAACCTATGGATTATGGGAAAAGAAGTAAAGAAAACTAATAGCTGGGTATGGAAGAAAGTATTTGGTATAACTCTATTGGGATGGATGAATATCTTGATATTTCAATGGCTATTCATAAGGATATCCTATCATTGGGTATATGTAGACCCTAAGAATGATGATGATGCTAGAACAGATGATTTTTGGGATGCAGAGAAACAGCAGTTTGTTGCAAAAACTTTCTACTACTATGCCATTATCGGGTGTATTATACCTCTAACTGGATGGTGGGGAGACTATGTAATGCCGTTCAAATTCAAATGCCGTTTAACTAAAGTAAAAGAGTATTACGAATGAGTACAGTAGAATTCAAATCAGCATGTGCAGCACATAGAAAGTGTTGTCCATATAAGGCAACAGGTATGACAAAGTGTGGTGCCAATGAAAACATTACTCCTGACGGTAAATGTACTAATAAGGAATGCCACTACATGAATCAGTTCAAAGCTATACTAAGAAAACTATCAGCTAGTAAGCCATGAACAGACCTTTAAATAATTAGCAAAATAATTTGCAGGGGTTCATATTTATATCTATATTTGCATAAACAATAAAAGGGAAAGCAATAAAAGGTTAACACACCAGAGACCAAGAACACAACCACTAAGAAATTGATAAAAATATTTGCACATATAAAAAAGTTACTTTATATTTGCATTAGGAAATAAAAATAAAAACAACTTTTAATTAATTGTATAACCATTTAAAATTGTAAGCCATGAAAAAGAAAGAAAACACCAAGGCTCAGGAAGTTAAAAAGACCAATCTGGTAGAGGGTATCAATAACCTCATCGAAGAAAAAGCTGAGAAGGTCGAAAAATCAAAGAAAGCTCTGAAGGTAGTTGGCAAAGAAAAGGAAGCTACAGAAAAGGCCTCAGAGAAGAAGGTCAAGAAAACCAAAAAAGAAAAACTGGTTGATAAAACCAAGAAAAAGGTGGAAGCCAACCTCGTAGAGGAGGTAGTAACAAAAAGGGAAGTAAAGTATATTTATCCCGCAGACTGCGAGGACACTCTTTCAAGAAAGAAGTTCCGGCAGCAGGTAAGAAATAAAATCCACCAGCTGGAATTGGCAATGCTCAGAATCGAGAACCAAGATTCTAAAGAGTTCAAGAAAGCCAAGAAGGAGTATCTTGAATATAAGAATCAATTCGTAAAAGAATCAGTTGCAATCTAATCTTTCATAGTAGGAGAGGGGTACAGGGCTAATTATTAAGTCCTGGCCCCTTAGTATAATGATCATTTAATGTTATGAAAGATTATGATTGTTGGCTTACCAGAGAAAGCAATTCAGAAAGTAGATCATGAATTGTTAGAATTACATAAAGAAGTTCTAAGAGCATATCTTACACAGAGAAATCTGAAACATAGGCATCAGAAGAAGTTTTTTAGGCTATACGATTACTACATTACTGAGAAGAATATAAGGAGATTCTTCTTCCGTTCTGCTAAGTTATTCGTATATGCCTTGGTAACTAATCGGCTGGATGATATAGAAGACTATGTACCAATAAAAGAAAAAAAAATTAATGTTTCCAGAGAAAGTAAAAAGCGTAACGCTAGATAAATCAAGGATAACTTACTACCTTCAAACTACCAATATTGATAATATCTATAATGAATTACCAGTAAACCCAGAGATATATAAGGTAGAAGATTTGGCATTTGACTGCAGTATAAGGTCTAGTCAGTATCTTCCAGATTATGCTATCAAGGGATATTTTAAGGTAGACGAAAATTTAAGGTATCCAGTATTTATAGAGAACACAAATGGGCCTCATTTATTATATATTACTGGGATGCCAAAGAATATATCGGTAGAAGAGAAGAATAAGTTCAGGTTTCAAAATCATATGTGGTTATCATACTGGGAAGATAACCTGGTAGGATATCTTTTTCAGGTAGTATCTAGAGAACAAGCATTAATACACTTAATAAATCAATAATTTGTAAATAATAAAACACTATGAAGACCAATGAGTATGTAAAACAGTTTAAGTTGGATAGAGAAAATTACAACTTCAACCGGGAAAAATTCATGGAGGCCTTTGGCCAGGAGTTTAAGGACCGTATTGAGGCAATGATAACTGCCTGCCAAAAAATGAAGATTCAGTTCACATACGAAAAATTCCTTCATGCAGTAAAAGAACAGAAGGATAAATTCCGGAGTATTTCTAATAAGAAAGCTGGTGAGCCATTCTCTGAAAAGTTATTCTCTGCATTCTTTGCCTTACATGTAATTCCTATTAGAGCAAACCTTTTCCCCAATCTACATGCAGAATTAGAGGCCAAGGAGAAAGAGGAAAAGGCAAAACAAAAGCGAATGGAACCCATTTTGGAAGCAATAATAGCTTATGGAGCTGCACATGAAAGATAAGCCTAATATGAAGAGATAATTCCTAATAATACAAGACTCTAAAGTTACTAAGATTTTATGAAGACCATTTTAGAAATTGCCAAATTGGCCCAGGATAAAATTGTAAACTTCTATCAAGGAGCTGGTGAAAGTGAAGTAAATATAAGCTTTTGCTATAGTATTAGTTCAGTGGATATAGAGATAGTATATCCCATACATGTACAAAAGCTATTTTCAGAACTTTTTGCTATGAGTAACCAGCTTAAAGCTGAATGTCATATTGGGGAATATAAAATAACCCTAAGCTCTTCAAAATTGAAGGTAAGCCTAATTCAGTGATCCAGCAACCTGATTATTAAATAGTTAACTCTAAAAGGCCCTTTATTTGGTAAGGGCCTTTTATTTGGTTATTAATAGATCAACTATTAGATACCAAAATACAACACTATGAAAGAACAAAAAATAGCTCAAAGGTTCCCAAGAGGAATTGGTATAACTCAATTGGCTATACAAGCTAACAATGGCGATGATGAAGCTATGAAGAATTTGACCAAGTTCATAATCCATATATGGATAGTGAATAATGGAAAACTTTGGTCAAGATATTATTCAGTAAATGAACTAGCAGATTTTCTTAGATGTGAACCCGCAATAGTTCAGATGCAAATGAAACAAACGTTTCTAGACAACGGTTTATTTGACCGTAGCAAGATGAATGAGATTGCTGATTCATTAATGGGAGCTTGTATATCATGGGCACTTGAAGACCGTATGGAAATAAGCCAACAGGTACAATTACTCAGGGATTCTCAGGGAGGAAGGTATGCTCCATTCATTACTTCTGAAGTCAATAAGGCTATAGGATTAAAGCAACAATCCACTACGTCTCTTCAGAGTTTAGTAAGAGCTATATCAGGCGGAGGTACAGTAAATATATTTGCTCAACAGAACAATCAATTCAATACCGTTGATTCCCAAGATCAATCTCTTACCAGAGATGAAGCTATGGCTATGATACAAAAAGAATTAGCAGACAATGGTGGTATAAAAGAGATAGAATATGTAGAAAATCAATACGACTTCAAGGAATTACCCGTGGTAGTTGCAACTAAACAGGATGGTAATAGAGGCGATAAGGAAGGATTGAACATCAAAAGGGCCGAATTGGATAGCGTAACAGGAGACTACCATGGTGCCTTAAATGCCTTTGAGGAAGACCATCACCAAATCAGACGAGAAATCGAAGAAAACATAGCCTACGAAGAAATAGACCCAGAAATAGAAGACTAGAACCTTTAACTTTTATTTGCATATTAAGTATAATTTTATTATATTTGCATAAAGAGAAATAAAGATATAAACCTTAAAAAATAAAGGCTATGGACTTAATCGTTAAAACACAAGAGAAACAGGTTACAATAACTGTAAACGGTTATTTGAAGGCAATAACCTCAGATGATCATGAGATAAAGTTTTATATCTCTGGGGAGAATAATATAAAGAATGCTTCAGATGAATTAGGTAAGTATCATATATGGCATAACCCCTATCCGCACTACTTGGGAATACCATTTAAGTTGGATTTTGACCCGAGTTATAAAGCAGAAGTTCAGTTCAACTTATAATAAGAATCACTCACTATGGAAGGAAAGCCAGTATTTAATGCTACTCAGGTAGTTGAAAGAGTAAATCAGTTACTCAAAGAAGGTAGAAAAATGAGGGTATTCGGATTACCTTACCCCCCGTATCACGAAGACATAGTATTCACCGATACAAATGTAAACCGGCAGGGATGGTTATGTACTAATTCAAAAGTAGCTTTATCAGTATCAGCTAGTGCTACTAAAATAAAGATTCATACCATAACTGGTTGGTGCAATCTATTCAAATATGCCGATAATGGTAAATGGGAAGATACCATAAGCAAAGATGGGAAATACATCAAACTAGATGTAATGGATGATATATGTCCTGGTATGCTTCTCGGGTTTTCAGATGGTACAAACATTGCAAATCTGGGGATAATTGATGATGTATTCGATTACCTGGATGAATTAGAGAAGTTAAGTAACAGAGATATAGTGGTGATCAATAAAGAGTTCAACACTAAAACCTATTCATTCACTAAGGATCCCTCAAACTTCTTCATATACGATAGAATCTTATAGTATACCAGGCTATGTATACAAACGATAAGATAGAGCTTTTAATCAGAGCTACTAGACTCTATTGCTACAATATGTACCAAGAGTATGACCCTAAGTTTTATCCTACTATCAAGAATGTAATACTTGGTTTCACCAATAAGATATTCGGTACAAAATCATTAGAGAATAAAGTGGATATAGATATCATAGGTATATTTAACCATCCAATTGAAAATAGTTTTGGATTTAAGGTATATTCTGGTATAACTGTTACCATTGAACTACCAAATGAATCTATTTCATGGGTATTGAATAAATCACCATTGGTACCAGTTAAAGATGTATACTACTATAGATTTCCCCAAAAGTACACTATCCAAGGCTAGATAAATAAAAGACCATAAGACCTCTTTTCTAGAGGTCTTATTTTTGTTTCTTAAGTAACTAGAACCCTTTATAATATAAAAGTTCTAGAAATCCCTACCACATGCCAATACCGAGAACTTTTATTTGCATATTAAGTATAATTTTATTATATTTGCATAAAGAGAAATAAAGATATAAACCTTAAAAAAATAAAGTCTATGGAAAAGAGAAAAATCAAGGATTTGAAAAGAGGAGATTACTTTACTCTTACCCCTGTTAAAGAGCCTAACATCTCTCAAGTATGGGTCAGAGGAGAATACATTCCTCAGGCTAAATGCTACAGTACATACAAATGGGAGAACATCAATCATGAAGTAATTCGAAGAGGAGACAAAGAAGTTTACACTGATTTCACATTCTAATCAATCACCGCTATGAAAACTTATCCAATCGATTCAACCTTTACGGTAAAAGATCTGATGCAAGTATTGGAGGATATGGACCCTCTGGCACCAGTAATGGTAGCAGTTCAGCCTATGTGGCCATTAGAACATGGTATTACTGGAGTAGTAAGCGATTGCAACGGCACTGTTTATCTTGCGGCTTCAGAAGAATGTGAATATTTATCAGAAGAGGCTAAAGAAGCATTTGAAGTGGCTGGTATACCATTCCAGGCCGACCGTTAATTTTAATTTGCAATTGATAAATTTAATTTTTATATTTGTAATGAAGAATAAAATCGCATTAATTATGAAAGATTACAAAAAGATATTACTCAAAGGATTAGAAGAATCCAATGGTATAGATGAAGAGGATAGGGAATATATCAAAGAAGCTATTAATGATATTTATTCTGAAATGGCTGAAGAACTTGATAATAGACTCGGTCTTCAATTATACGAGTACAGGATGAATGTTAAATACGATTCCGAGGGAATCCCTGAATCATTTAAACATACATTCTGGTTAAACTTCGGAGATGACACTATAAAGAATATGTTCTTCATCCCAGCAATGCAGCAACTTATACATGTTCTCTCAACTGGAGATGATGAAGTAAAGGTCACTCTTCTCAATATGGGAATTAAAATAGAATTGATAGCATGAGTTCTTTCAATAGAATACAAAGACAGTATAACTGGGTATGCAAGAATATCAAAGGACCGTTATACAGAATAAAAATGAGGGAATTGTATATAGAGGCTAAAAAAGCAATACTTGATCCTCATTTAACTCCAGAACAAAAACTAATACTAATCGGTATCAGAGATACCATAAAATCAAAATTATGAAAAAGCTAATCATTGTAATGGCAATTCTCTTAACCTCATGTGTAGAAAAGAGAGTAGAAGTAAACGATATGATTGATATCGGAGGGAAACCTGATTTTCTCATCCATAAGATGGGCAATCATCAAGTGTTGACTTTCACCTTTGAACAGGATGGCCATAAATATATGGTTGGAATATACAACCAAGGTGGAATTGATATGGTAGAAATCCATGAATAAGTAAATATCCAGCCTACTATGAAGATGTTCGAATTAATTCCTTACATGTTGGAATTAGATTATGACTCAGAAATTAGGATCATAGAAGATCTAGAACATGATGATGGTGAATTACCACGATTGATGGATGTAGTTCCCTCTATAATGTTGAATACTATAACAGGTAAGAAAACATTTGCTCTGATAAAGAAAGAAGCAATGGATAGATACATTGCAAACAACAATACAGTAACCAGATTAAAACCATCAGATAAGATATCATGAAAGAGCAAGAAGAACAGGGCTGTCTGAAGCCAATGGTAATAGGTATCATAATAGCTGCTATATTCATCATAATGGCTTTCCTATTCGTACCTCACCACAAACCAGAGACCTATAACCCATTAGAGGATGTAATTATGGTAGAAGAACCAGTACTGAAAATTGATAATCAAGGCAGGTATTACATTTCTACCAAAAGATCCTACTACCGTATCAAATCCGAAAAAGAAGGCAAAGAACTCGTAGAATCCGTAGAAAAGAAAAGGAATGACCTCGAAAAACAGGTTCAACAGCAAAACATCAATATAAACCACAATATTCATATCACTATCGAAGACGAGAGCTGGTAAATGGCCCAGAATTTTAATTTGCAGATATAAATTTAATTGCTTATATTTGTAATGAAGAAAAGCAAATAATAATTTTAATAATTTAGGGCTATGAAAAACAAGCAATTATTCCAACAACTAAAACTTGAACTCAACAGAAAACTGGATAAGTTGGAAGATCAAATGAATCAGAATAAATTATCGATAACTGATCTGGAAGTGAATATATTAGAATTGGTATTCAAAACCCAAGATCAGGATAATCCCTATCTGAAAAGCTTAGATTCTGAAACTTCAGCAATGTATGGTGAACTCCAAACTGCATACTGCGTACAATTATGACTACTCAGGAAAAGGATAAATGGCTAAGACTAAGCCAACGTTACAGAAAACTCGGAGTAACCGCAGTAAATGGAGCATTTGCTGAACTAGAGAATAACCTCTGGGAAGAAGGCTGGTCAGGCAATCCTCTATCTTATAGGCAAACCGATCATGGCATCTACATAGAAGTAATGCTAAGATCAATAGGGGAAATATCTCTGAAATACAAAGACTATGATGACTTCTGGAATAAAGTAAAAGATGAGGAGGGAGCTTATAAAGTAGCTCAACCAATCTATAATAAATGGTCAGAACTACTTTATCCTCAAATCCAACTAGTGAACGGATTAAATCAAACCAAGATCCCCGAACAAGTACTCCGAAAATAAATAAAACTATGAAAATCAAAGTAACAGCCTTATCAAACTCTACTCCCAAGGAATGGATATTACTTCCAACAATAGTTATCACATCCCAGAGACCATTTTACATCATCCTCTCTTGGCTAAGATGGTATATAGAATTTGACTTTTTCCAAACCCACAAATAAACTAAAATCATGAATAACATCTCTAAAGAACTCTTCAACAAATTTCTTAAACTCCAACGATCTGGCATTATGAATATGACAGATATAGAACGGGGAGCCAAACTAATCAAATGTACAGAAGATCAATATGAAACCATTATATGGAATTATACAGATCTCAAGAATAAGTTCTACCCCAAATCCAGGTAACCCATGAAAACCTTTAAAGTCTCTAGAGAAAGGGCAATCATAATTGCTTCCAACCATAACAACATCCCTCTAGAAAAAGCCAAATCCTATACTGATTCCGAACTAAGAGAGGTACTAAGACATCTGAACCTTAAACCTGGATTCTAAATCACTCAACAGTAATACATCATCCCCCCAAAACAAATATAACCATAAAAAGGCCTCTAATCAAATAAAGGATCCCAATCACTTAAAGGCCATAACTAATACCCACCATCCCCAAACAAAGAAAAATACCAAAACTAATAAATTAAATCATAACCTCAATCCATAATATAAAGGATCAATATAATAAATCATATATAAGGCTTTTAGGTTTATATCTTAGAGGCCTTATATTTGTTTCCCTATATGAAAAGAGAATAGGATAACAGTATTCAAATGATAGATAAAGAATAGCTTTTATTCATGGGCCTTATAGGTAAGGATAATAATGGGTCCGGGAACTTGGGATGAAGTCGAAATTTCGCCAGGGCCATAAAATCAGGGGGTGGGAAATTTTGGGTAGTTAGGTTATCCTACCAATTCACTGTGTACCATACGAGCTCTTGAGCTATCTTGGTTACTATACGTATTAGCTACTACGACTTAAGGCCCAAATAGCATTAGACTGGACCAAAAGGCATTTTAAGGTACCTTAAAGAGCTATTTTAGGGTACCCAAACCATTGCCTTTTCAAGTCTATATTATATAATATATAAGTCTTTTAAGGTTAAGGATTAGGCCACCAACTAAGGCTCTTTATCTAAAGAGACATATAGCCCACTCTATGGTCTATACTTGAGATATATGAAGATCTTCATAAGTACATAAAGGTACCTTAATGGGCCTTAATCCCAAGCCTTAAAGAATACTTTATATTATATTATATATAATATGCGAGTCTTTTAGGGGATTTTTGAACTGGTGTCTAAAATAGATATGCCAGGAATAGAGTATCTGAGCTTTTATGTTTCAAGTTAAGGCACATTTAAAGTACCTTAATACAGCATTCAAGGCCTTAAAAGGTCCTAACCTGGGCCTGGAATATTTATTTGCATATATTATATAATTATATTATATTTGCATTGTGAAAAAAAAATAAATATTAACCAATTAAAAAGCAAAGGCCATGAAAACTCTTGAAAACTACAAATTCGAAACCAACACTAATCCTGGGGAATATCAAGATGAAGACCAAACCAAGGAATGGATCGATTCGCTTATAACTCAAGAAAATCTCCCCACTATCCTTACCCACTATGATTTTTTGAACTACCGATATTTTAGGCAGGATAAGGATCTGGATGGGAGGCCTAACCACCATATCTTTACCTTCTCACCAAAGGATAAGAGCCAAATCACTCCTCAAAGATTTGAGTACATTGAAAAGGAACTGGATAGAAAGACCCTTATAACCGATCCTCTAGAAGATGACCAGGATTGGACATTACTCAACAATGGATGTATCATAATTTGCATCCGATCCACAGATTAGAAAAAAACTTTGCTTTCATAATTGCCGGGAGGTATGCCAACTATGGGTATGCCTCCCTTTCGGCTTATAAGGCCTTAGGAAAAATAGATTAAGGTACAATTAGGTGCCATATCCTGATCCTATATTAAATTTTTATTCAGTGCAATGCAAATAAGGTGTAATGCAATGCAAGCAATGGCATATCATAGAACTTTACAATTAATAAGACAAGTATTTAGTTATTTATAAATATATGATACTCTAGATATATGGGGACAAAGGCCAAAATGAAGATGAACATTAAAGGCCTAGTTATTGGACTATTCTGTACCTCAGGGTGCCAGCTAAGGCCATAATTGTATCAGACCATATACCAACAAACCAACTTATCATCATGGATCATTAAACAGACCTACTGCCTGAACCTAAACCGATTATTTTGTATAGTTAAAATTGATCTAAATAAATACTATTATAAGAAAAAATAATCAAAATTTATGTCTAAAAATTTGCATTAAAAAAAATTCAGTAGTATATTTGCAATATAGAAAAGAACAAAGCATTTTATTAACCTTTAATTTTTACTATTATGAAAGCAAATGAAATTTTAGCAATTGGTAATGAAATTTTTTCAACCAGCGAAAGAAAATCAATTTATCGCAAAGAAATCTTTGCAGAGTGTAAAACGGACAAAGAAAAGAAAAATTTGCGTATGAAATTGCGCAAGAAGTTAGACGCTTTTATTGCCGAATTTATTGCCAGCAATAAAAATGCAGAGAAAAGAAAAGCATTGAAAAAAGCGTGGCAAGAATATGCAAAGCAAGTTTACATTAATGTAGAATGTATCGTAGACGCAAATGCAAACACAGAAAAGAAAGATACGATTAAAAATTTCCTTTCTGCAATGAATGAAAAATAAAGATATGAAACTACTAAATAAAATAAAACATATATTTGATAAAAAAACATACGAATTTCAAATATATGTAAATGAAAAAGAAACTATTTTAATTCATGGATTGAAAAAGAAACAAATAAAAAATAAAATAACTTATCAATTTATTGAAAATAAAATAGTAATTAAATTTCATTGAAGAAGTAGGGGGCATAATTTGTCCCCTATTTTTAATTAATTTTAATTTTGCGATAGGGCCACCGTGTGCCTTTTTTACTGCCAGATGTTTTAGGCTCCTCGCATTAAAGGCTCCCATGAAGGGCCATAATTTTACTGCTAGCTCCAAAATAAACCCAGTGATAAAGCTCATAATAAGGGAATTGATCACTACCCCCCTTCCCCACACAAAATGAAGAACCTATCTAAAGGCTCTTCATAAAATTTTTCAGGATATTTTTATGGCTCCTATTATAAGGCTCTACCATTTACCTTAGCCTCATAAATCCCTATCAATTTATCAAAGGCCTTAATCCTGGATTCTTTGTCATCCCTTTCCCACCAGTAAATGTCCCTTAAAGGCAAATCACCTCTCTCATAGCTTTCATATGCCTTAGTATTCCTATTACCATCTAAGAAGTCGAAATTAAATTCAGGTATCAAGGCAGGAATCCATTCATTTCGATACATTATCTTACCTTCGAATTTATATAAGGGATGGTCCATCTCCTGTAGTATACTTATAAGGTTGGCTTCAAAATCAGGAGAGTAAAGAATAGCCTTACTGAAGGCATTACACATACCATGAAGCCAATAATTATTAAGGTAGCATTTCTTGGCTTTGGTTATCCATTCCAGGATAGTTGTATTTTTCTCCATCTGTTCCATTGTTAATCTACGATTTGAGTTGGAGGGTTCTTCTCCCAGGATTCACTTACTGGGTCCTTATAATAAGGGTTGATGAATATCTTCCCACATTGACTACATCGAGTTATGTAAGGCTTGTTTTCACTTAAACCATATTTCTCTACCTTAGTTATAGCTTTACAATCAGAGCATTCTATTAAGAACTCAAATCCATCGTTGATGTAAGCCCTTTCAGAGGTGTATTCGGTTTTTAATCGGTCACCCTCTCTAGTAAGGGATATTACTTTTTCTTCGATACCCAATCCCATATCCTGAACTACATAGGCAGGGCCTTCAAATGAGTTGTCAACTTGTGGCTGACCATCTTTATCCAGGGTTATTCCCTTAGTATTACTAATGATTTTAGGCATAAGGCTTAATTATAATTATTGTAATGGTGATTACCAGTATACAAATTATTCCAAATATAAATAACTCACCTATTTTCTTTAATAAATCTCTGGAAAGTTCTTGTAACTGCATAAAGGACCATACCAATATACCGTATATAATGAGAGTTAAAATAAAACCTACGAGTAAACCGATTAAGAAATACATATTATTAAGCTTGGTTATTTTTGTGTGATTACATTTACTACTTCTGGTCTGGTTCTTTAACCTTAGCCTTCTGTTTGAAATAGAACTTGGTTTCTACGAAAAGATATGGGTATTCCTTATTCTCTGGGTCATATACCAAGGTATAATCTACGCCCCTAACGTTAGCTTTCATATAATGAAACTCTCTCCAAGCCTCATCATTCAGATTCTTGATTACTTGTTCGAAAGAACGTACAAAACCAACTCTCTTCCTTAGATACTTCTTTGTTCTACCAACTTCTTGGTAAAACATTTCCTCTACTACTCCACCGGCAGCATAGAACTGACCGGGAGTATAAACTTTTACTGCCATATAAATATTTTGATTAAGGTTCCCAAATGTCAAATGGTTTGTCTGGTTTTGTAGAAATTAATAAATAGTACCCATCTCTTTTTACCCTTAACTTAGAGTAGGTTATTCCATATTTCTTATAAATACTAACCTCTGTTTCATTGAGTAGGTTTTCTATACTACCTTTGAGTTGTCCACTGAATTTTTGAGGATAGCCATTTATCATAGACTTTATCCCTCCACATAACCTGTCGGATATCAGGGAAGGAATATCCCCGTTTATAACTACCTTTTCTATGTAGGCATCCCATACTGAGATTGCCATCTTTTCTTGGTAGGTTACACCTGGAAGGGTTATCTCTATATCAGTTCTTCTTATCGCCATGTCTGAATATAACTTTCATAGTTAAAATGAATAACCCTATCACTACTGCTGGACTCATCATCCATATAAGGAATAAAACTCCATACCTTACTTTAGTGCTTGACCTTTTCAAAGGAGTTTCACTTATTACACTTCTGAGAAAGATACAGAAGATAAACCCTAAGATATACATGATGATAAGTGTATATCCGAACCAAATTGGTGGTGTTGATGTTAGCATACTATGTATGAAATGATGATTAGACCTATAAAGCAGATGATGAATGTTTGAAAGGCTTCTTTTTTGCCATTTTCCCAGGATTCATTGCCTTCATACTCTTTGTTTATTCCTTTCCAAGCTTTGCTAAGTACTCCTGCATCTGAAATCCCATTGTCTATAACCCTTATAAAGTGATTTGTTATAAGGAATCTTATCATGAAACGTATCATTTTTCTTCCAGTTTTTCAAGTATACGACTTAGTTTATTAGCTGCATATCTAACAATTTCTGGATTTTCTATCCCTTTGTTGTTGATCATAGTCAATTTCTCCAAATTTCTGGTTAAAAGTCTCTGTGCCATGAGATTTTTATACTTTTCCTCATCAAAAGGTTCAACTTTATATGTTGAATTCAGTGGATGAAGAGTTCTATCTGTCTTTATCCCATTTTCTAGGGTATAAATCCCCTTATTTCGGTCAACAATTTTGGTCTTTTCAAAAAATGCAGTGCCAGTTACCAGTAGTAAATCTCCAACTTTCATATAGTTTTGATATTAAATTTGCATATTATAGTAGTCTTTAGCAAGACCATCCGGTATATATTAAACAAATCTATTTTCAATGAATGTACTTGGTATCTGTGGAGCGCAAGGAGCGCTTCTTTTCGAGTTTAAAGATCATCTTGTAGCTAATGTTGAACCAAGAGCTGTATTCCATTCCAAAGGAGAACTACAATGGAAGCTTAATTTTGGTGATATTCCATTCTTAAAGAGCCTTGAAGAGGTGAAATTTACCAAAATTGACATAATCATTGGTTCTCCATCCTGTGGTCATAGCTCTGTATTCTCCTATTCAAGGAAGAAAACCCTGGGTAAACCAAGAGAAGATGCAACCTTAAATCTGTATCTTTCTAGTGTTAAGAAGTTCAAACCAGCAGTATTTATGCTTGAGAACCTTCCAAAGCTTCTAGATTTCATCCCTATCAGTGAATGGGAAAATAATTTGCCTGATTATCAGCTTATAGTACACTGTCATTCCGTTACGGTATTTGGTAATTCCCAGAAAAGTAGGAAAAGATTAGTGATGATAGGAGTACGTAAGGATTCTGGAATCAATCCAAAAGTATTTGATCACACTTTTCAAGTAACTAAGCCTAAGAATCTGTGTCAATTGAAGAAAAAAGTAAGAAAAGACATAAATTACAGAGAATCTGATGACAAGAAATTAGCAATGTATCATTATGCTGATAAGTCTAAGACAACTCTTACTGTAGCTCAAGTGAGGAAGCTATGGAAAACTGAATTCAAAAATGATCACAAATGGCCAATGAGAACTCATAAGATGAAAACTCTACCAGGAGTATATCGCAATAGGAAGAAAGGTTACCCTTTGACTGTGAGACCTTCATCCAGGCAATTTAATCCTCATGGAAGGATAATGGGACTTGATGAATATAGAGTCATCATGGGATTCCCAGAATCATTTAAGGTATATTTTGATAAGAACAATCCAACCTATTGGTTGAACAAGGGGAGGAATACCCTGACAAAAGGAGCTGTATACGAGAATTCACTTTGGTTAAAGGCTTGCTTGAGGAAAGCTAAAATACTCTAATCAAGCCCCCTATCGCGTATACGCATACGTATAAGGAGAATTCTATTAGTATTTTAGTATACTAAAATACTAATAGAAGTTTATATAGCTAAAGCTATATAAACATATACTTTGTTCTATAGTAGTATTCTTATTCTTTCTAGATTAAGACTTACTTCTTTAATCCCCCCTATAATCCCCCCTTAATGGTTTCATAAAATCTCAATCACATGAAAAATGTAATCTTAATCATAGCCTTCATACTTATGACCTTAACTATATTCTGGATGTGGGATCAGAATTCAGAGTTAAGGCATGACTTGGAAAATATCAACCATCAACCAGATACAGTTTGGGTTAATAAACCCTTTGTTCCAAAGGTAGAGTTTCCAAAAATGCAATTGCCCAACATGGTATTTTTCTATCAGATAGATTCAGTACCAATTGAACGAATAGAGTATGTTGATAGAGTAGTTACCATCATACAGAAAGATTCAGTGAAGGTTGAATACAATGAGTTGTTCTTAACTAACTATCCACAAGCTCCAAAACTACTGCAGATACTTTCCAGTAGAGATAAACTGTCAATCACTACCTTCAATACAGACTGCAAACTATTTACTGAAGAGTATCAGGTAAATTATGATCGTTATCAGTACAACTATTCGGATGGGAAGTTAACCAATAAGAAAACGTCACTCATAAAAAGGTTTGATCCAGTCGTACAATATACCATCAGACCGGTACATAACATGCATGATCTGGATTTAGGCTTGAAGTACAATACCAGTAAATTTAATTATGAGGCCGGGTTGAATTTCAACTATTATCCCAAACTCAGGGACAATTTATCACTTGATCCTTACATAAGAGTTTCATACAGTTTTTGATATGGCAAGAAAGAAGACATTACTAGAAGGAGATACAAATATTACACCGGAACAACTTAAGACCTTGGTCCGTGTGATGAAGGATCCATTCTTCTTTTCTACTTTCTGCTATGTTATCAACCCTGTGTTGGGTATGGTTAAGTTCTTGCTATATCCATTTCAGAAAGCAGTACTATACCAATTCATGCTGAACAGGTTCAATATCATCCTTAAATTCCGTCAGGCTGGTATTACAGAGTTGATATCTATGTATTGCCTATGGTTAGCAATGTATCACCCAAACAAGAAGATAAACATCATCTCTATCAAGGATACTGTAGCAAAGAAGGTACTGAAGAAGATTAAGTTCATGTATAAGAATCTTCCTTCATATCTACAAGAACCAATTACAAATGGTCGTACTGGAGAATTCGGTTCTGTATCTAGCATGGAGTTTGCAAATGGTTCAATAATTGAATCTATACCCACATCAGACCAAGCTGGTCGTTCTGAATCTTTGTCATTGTTGGTAATTGATGAGGCAGCAGTAGTTAGATGGGCTTCAACTATTTGGGGAGCAGCATTTCCGACCCTCGCAACTGGGGGGAGTGCTATCATAAACAGTACCCCTTATGGTACTGGCTCATTTTTTCACAGTACTTGGGTAGATGCTATAGCTGGTGGTAATACCTTTAATCCCATACGATTGTATTGGCAGATGCATCCAGATCGAGATCAGAAGTGGTATGAAGAGATGTCTGCTGCTTTGGGACCTAAGAGAACTGCTCAGGAGATAGATGGTGACTTCTTATCATCTGGTAACACTGTATTCGATATGGTTGATATTAAAGCAATTGAAGATTGCTTATTCGACTACCCAATAATCAATTCAAGATTAAAAGGTCAATACAAGGAATTCAATGAACCAGATGAAACTAAAGAATATTTCATTGGAGCAGACTGTTCTACTGGTAGAGGTACTGACTACTCAGCTTTTACTTGCATGGACAGGGATGGAGAAGAGGCTGCAGTATACAAGGGTAGAATACCTCTGAACAAATATGCTAGATTTCTTGGTGATATCGGGGAGAAGTATAACTTTGCTAAGTTAGCTCCAGAGACAAATGATGTAGGTATGACGGTGACCACTATACTTCAGGATGAGGGTTACCCAAATCTTTACTTCTACACAAAATTACTTAGGAAACGAAGAAGTAGCCGACCTGATGAAGAGAAGTTCCCCGGGTGGTTAACTACTTCTAAAAATAGGTCGGTGATTATAGAGAATCTTGAAAAGGATATAAGAGAAAACAATGTAATCATTAAGGATCCATTCTTTGTACAAGAGGCTTACACATTCATATATGATGGTGCAGGAAGACCAATTGCAAGGGGTAAACACAGAATGAATACATCATCCATGGATATTGATTTGGAAGGTGAAACTTATTCTGATGATTCAATATTCGGTAAAGCCATAACTAATCACATAAGATGTCATAGTGCATCATCAACTGTAGTAGTTCCTCAGTAGAACATAAACAAATTTACATAACATGAAACTTAATCCTATCAGTTGGTTCATTAGGTCAAAGCCTAAAGAATCAAAGAACAAAGACGAAGGAAAGGGTTCTATAAGTCCAGGAAGAGTTTCCCAACCTGATGATGGTGTGGGAAACTCAGAGTTAATTACCACTTTAAATGGTATGACTAACTTAGTTACCCCAACTTTCAGAACAGAACTAATACCTATTATCAGGGATTTATACAAAGTAAATCCAGATGTCAGTATTGCACTACAAGACATGTTCAAGTTGTCCAATACTGGCCATACCATAGACTTCCCGAATAATACCGCAGAAGAATCAACCAAGATGAGGAACCATCTTAGAGAGGTATCTAAGAAGTGGTCAAGATATACAGCTGGTATAGACGGATTGGTAAACAAGTTCATTGTTCAACTTTTAGTTGGTGGTGCAATATCAGTAGAGGGTGTACCAAACAAAGAGTTGACTGGATTAGAGACAATACTATTCATTAAACCAGAAACTATAAGGTTTAAGAGAGAGAACAATGGAGTATATCATCCATATCAGAGGAATCCAAGGATAGTAGATGGAGTAAAGGATACATTCATCAGACTTAATACAGAAACATATTGTTATGTTGGGATGTACAATGATACTGATGAACCGTATGGAGTACCTCCATTTATGTCTGCATTAGACTCTATAGCTGGTCAGCATACTATGAGAAAGAATTTCAAACATATCATGGAGATCATGGGTATGGTTGGATTCTTAGAGGCAAAGATGGCTAAACCTCCTCGTACTGCTGGTGAAAGTGAAAAAGCTTATCAAGGTCGTCTAAACAGTACACTCCGTAAGATGAAGACTAACATAGTTAGTGGTATGTCAGATGGAGTTGTAGTTGGTTATATTGATGATCATGAATTCGACCTGAAGTCAACATCAGCTTCTATGCAGAACATAAATCTCCCGTGGAATATGAACCAGCAGTCTGTTGCTAATGGGTTGGGGGTAAATGGTTCTATCATAGGAGTATCAGCATCTCAAGCTGGAACAGAAGGAGGGGCTGGTATACAGCTGTCAAAGATGATATCCCAGTTAAAGAATATCCAAACACTTGTAATATTTGTATTGGAATTCTTTTATTCTCTAGAACTGCGTCTGGCTGGATTTAATAACAAGGGAATAACAATTCAATTTGGAACTTCAACAGTTTCTGATGACATTAAGTTACAGCAAGCAAGGGAATATAGGGCTCGTGTAAATATAACACTTTACAATCAGGGTATCATAAGCCAGGATCAATTTGCACGTGATATGGGGTATGAAGCTCCTGATCTACCAGAACCCCGTACACCAGTAGATTCAGATGATTCATCCGGTACTGGTGATACAGATACTGGTAAGAAGAAAAAGGATAGAAAAGACGATAAAGAAAGGTCAGATCGTAAGGGCAGGGACAAAAATAACCCAAACCCAAGAAGAGGTGATCAAGATAGTAAACCGAGATAAATTATGCCACCAATCGAAAAACAAAACACCGATGTAATGGTGTTAAGTGCAGCTCATAGCTTAATGGTATCAGATGTGCCAGAAGTGGTTATTGATGCTCACTCTCTTTCTGAAAACTTCTACAAGGGAACAGGTAATTTCAGTGATGATCCCAAGAAGTCATTAGAGAGGTTTGGTATGTGGGGAGGTACTTTGAATGTGAATCAATTCATGCCAAATGTAACTTCAGACATGCTGAAACCAAAAGATACAGACTTCATTGAGCCAATGTTCAGAATGCTTTCAGCTTCTATTGTAGCAAAGAAGTACAATCCAACTGAATTTCCTGAACAGGTACTCAAAGAGTCTATGTCATTACTGATTGGTCAGTCTGTAAATCTTGATCATGAAACAGATGTGGCCAATGCTATCGGATCAGTTAAATCTGTTGAATGGCAGGATGCTTACAAAGATGAAAAGACTGGCATAGTAATACCTGCTGGTATAAACGGTATACTGAAGATAGATGGGTTATCGAATCCACGTATAGCTCGTGGTATACAAATGGATCCACCTTCTATACATTCTAATTCTGTAACTGTAGAGTTTGCATGGAAACCATCCCACCAATTTGAGGATATATGGGAGTTCTATTCTAAACTTGGTACATATACAGATAAGGGAGAACTTATACGTAGGGTTGCTACAAAGATAATCTCTTATAAAGAGACATCTCTGGTATGGCATGGAGCTGATCCATTTGCTCAATTGATTAAGAGTGGTAGGTTAAATAGCCCTGCTTATGCTGGAAGTCAGTATTATTCTTTTTCCGAAGAGAAAGCAGCCGAGGCTAATGATCCGATAAAGAGGGTATCTCTATTCGACTTCAAGGTTCTTTCAGAAAAAGATATAAAGTACAATACCAGTAAATCTAATAATGAAAAGGGTGCCGGAAAGGGTAACCATAATAACCAAAATAATAAAACAAACATGGACAAAGAATTGCAGCAGATGCTTGCGAGCCTCTTTGGTGAAAATCTTTTGACCCTTTCTGAAGGTCAGGAAGTTTCGACAGAGCTGGCTCTCACTCAGATTAAAACTCTGGTACAGCAGAACAAGGACTTCGCTGATGCTGTGAAGGCGAAGGATGAGGAAATTGAAAAACTCACTGAGGAAAAGACCAATCTTGAAAAAGACCTCAATTCTTACAAGGAGGCTAAAGAGAATTGGGATTGCCACATTAAATCGTATCGTGAGGAAACGGTGGCAGCATATAAGAAAGTTTCTGGTGAGGATAAGGTAGACCAGAATATCCTGGCTTTACTGGAGAATGAAGGAACAACTCTGGAGACTCTCAAAGCTCTGCGTAAGACTTATGATGCACAGCTGGAAGAGAAATTCCCCATGCACTGCAATAATTGCGGTTCTCATGATGTTGGCCGAGCATCATCTATTAATCCCGAAGATGATGAGGAAAAGAATAAGGCACCGAAATCTACTCGTGATATAGCTTTAACTTTGGCAGATCGTAAACTTCGGGGAGAAAAGAAATAACAAACAACTAAAATATCAAGTTAAATTATGGCAGACTTACACAAAGTGGGTGGACGGACCCCACAGGCTGTGATTTACAAAAGTGAATCGCACAAGCTTCATCAGGCATTTCCGGTAAAGAGTGGCGATACCATCGTTCAGGGTCAACCGGTAAAACTTAATGACGATGGAACTATCTCTCCGTATACTGGGGCAGCTGGTGATATGTATCTCGGTATTGCTGTTAACTACAGTAAATATCCTGCATATCCTGCAAATGCAGCTGGTGTAGAAGTAACTGTAATGGTAGAAGCCTTTGCAATTATACACGGTATAGCTAAGGCAGAGCTTACCACCACTGGTTATGTTAAGACCGATGGAACTTTGGATGAAAGCGGAACGTATACAAACTTCCAGCCCTCCGATGCAAATGCAGAGACTAAGTTCATAGCTATCAACGTAGCTGAGGTTGGTGATCTGATTCAAATCCTGGTAAAATAACAGAAAATAACATTACTAAATATGGCAGAAAAAACCTTAACTCGGGAGCAGTACTTAAAGGAGCTTCCCGAAATTGTAAAGAACATGGATGGCTTCCGTCAGGGAAGCAACAAGAGTCTCCCAGTGGATATTCATCTGGGTGATATGCTCCAGGAGAAATACGGTCTCACTCAGGAGGATTATTTCAAGGCTATCGGTTTCAACCCGAAAGTTGATACGATGGAGAATATTTACTCCATGCCTAATCCTGAGCTGCGTTGGCTTGTTCCTGAGATTGTACGTGAGGCAATCTATCTTGGAATGCGTGAGGCACCTTTCTATCCGAACATCATTGCATCTGATCAGCCTATTAATGGGCTAACGGCTATCATGCCTCTGGTAAATATGTCGGATGCTAATCCTGCACGAGTTAACGAGGCAGAGACAATTCCTCTGGGTACTGTATCCTTCGGACAGAAGTCGGTAAACCTTTTCAAGATCGGTAAGGGATTCAAGGTAACCGATGAGGTACGTAGCTATGTATCCATGGATGTAATGGCCATCTTCCTTCGTGACTTCGGTGTTCAGCTTGGTTATGCAATGGATGCTCTGGCAATGGATGTACTCGTAAAGGGTAACAAACTTGATGGTTCTGAATCGGCTCCTGTTATCGGTGTAGGTGATACTCAGAATGGTATACAGTATCGTGACCTTCTCCGGGTATGGATTCGTGCATCTCGCCTTGGTCGTCAGTTCCGTACTATTATCGGTGGTGAAGAGCAGGCACTTAATCTGCTTGATCTGCCTGAATTCAAGTTACGTTCGTCGGGTACTACTGATGCTCGCTTGAACCTGAAGACTCCAGTTCCAAATTCGGCAGACTTCTATATTCACGGTGGAACTCCAGAAAATGAGGTAATGCTTGTAGATCCATCGGCTGCCATGATTAAGTTGACTGCTAAGCAGCTTATGCTTGAGTCTGAACGTATAGTATCGAACCAGACAGAGGCTATTTATGCTTCGTTAACTACTGGTTTCTCGAAGATGTATCAGGATGCTTCTATCCTCATAGATGCAACTAAGGAATTCTCTACCAATGGATTCCCTGATTACATGGATGTAGATAATTACCTGAAAGGCATCCTCGAATAATTAAACCACTTAACAATATAAGGAGGGAGTATATACTCCCTCCTTTAATCCATTTAACTATGGCAAAATACATAAAACTTAATCCAAAGGCAAGTATCTTCTATGATCAGGCTTCTAAGATTAAGGTACTTCGCAAGGATGTTGTTGAGATAACCGAGAATCAGTTTAATTCCCGGGTAATCCGAGCAGCTATTGCAAATGGTTACCTTATAGAAGCTAAGGCAGAAGAAGTTAAAGTCAAGACAGAAGAAGTTAATCCTAAGAAGAAAGCTGATTCAAAGAAAGAAGTGGACACAGAAGCTCTTAAAGATAAGTTCATTGGTCTTATAGAGGCAGGCGAAGCTCCAGAAAAAATAAAGGGTCAGTTCAATGGAGAAGAGCTGAAAGCTTTGGCTATCTCTTTAGATATTGAACCAGAAGATGGTGATACTAAGCTTGACTTGGTAAATGCCATTTTAGATGAGTTTAACAGCGGAGAAGACGAGTAATATATGAAAACGGTGGATTTTTTATCTACCGTAGTTGGACTAAATGCAAGGTTCAGGGCATTCGCTGATGAGCTACCTCATGATTTCACGGTAACATGGGTATTTGGTGATGGGAAGACAGAATCACATGTAGGTGTGGTAACTGCTTCCCATCTTTATGAAAATCCTGGCGACTATGTTGTCAAGGTAACAATAACAAATAACTATGGTGGAGAGAATCTTTCCAAAACCAATGTAATCGGAGTTAGTGATCAAGTAAATACCCAGTTGCCTGGCAGTATCTATGAGCTGATAGACACTTATATTCCTGAGGATATCTTCGGTAAGGTTTCTCTTAAAGAGAAGCAGCAATTCATTGAAAAATGGCAGCTGTATATTCAGCCGCTAGTAAATCATGAGATTCCCATAGAGGAATTTAATAATGAGTTGTATTATGAAGCTCTAGAAAACCAGCTAATTATGGAATTGGCAGCCTATGATTATATGGTTGTACAAATATCTTTAATGGTTGGTGCTACTGCAGAATCGGTTAAAGACAGTAACTCAACCTCTAGCTCAGAATCAGAATCTTCTGAATCAAGTAGAGGTTCAGGTGAGGTTAAACGAATACAAACAGGTCCAACTGAGGTAGAATTCTTCAACGATACAGACTCAGAATCTAAAACCTCATCCAATGTTATAAAAGCAATGCAACCAGGTGGAGTTATTGATATACTCAAACAAAACCTGTGTATGCTTGCTGAAAGACTTTCCATATATCTACCTATTTGCAGAACAGTGAAGAAGGTAGTAGTTCCAAAAGTAGTCAATCACCGGAGGCCAGGTCCATTAGATGGCCCAGACCCAGGCTTCCCAGTAAAGAAGTAGGGTATGGCACGAAGGAAAAGGATTACTAATGGAGTATGGGATAGATACAAAGCCATAGTAAATGACTTTGTTGAAGTGGATGCAGGGAAGCAACCTCTAATCTGGTTGAAGAGATTTGACCAGATGTTATCTTACGGTGAAGATACTGGAAACAACTATGAACCGTATCTATTGGATGGCTTAATCCAATATAACTACATAAGAACTTGGCCTTCATTAAAAGAAACCGTATCAGGTGAATTAGACGGTATCAATATTGTGCTATACGTAACCAAGAGGTCATTAGCAGAGAATGGACATTTAACCAAAGATGGTTACTGGGACTTTGACTGGGCACAGGATAAGTTTGTAATCAATGGTAAAGTATATTCTCCATCTGGTGATACTCAAGTTGCTCAAGCACATGATGAGGCTTTGTTATTCTTTGTAGTATTGAAGAGAGAGACTCCTGAAGAGACGAAAAAGATACTTAATTACATGGAAAATGTAGGCAAGTACCTTGAGTTGACCAAGTACATCCTTGAACTAAACGAAATGAATAATTACGAGGATGAAACTACCGTAAAGACGAATACTACATTTAGAGTTAGACCCAAATAAAAAAAAAAATGGCTGAAGTAAAACAGAACGGTGTAGTTGTTAGTCCTTCCACTGGTTCTGGTGATACCACTTTACAGGTAAAGGCAGAAGTTGCTAACCGTGGTAACCGTTTAGCTCAGACTGCCACTTTTGAAGTAGAGGGTTCCGGTGTAGCTGGGAAGAAGCAATTTGTTGCTAACCATCTCCCAGCTGCAGAGTTCATTGAGTTTGATAATGCTAGCCCAGCAGTTGATAAGGGTGGTGGTAGTGTAACATTAACTGGTAAATCCAATACTACCAAGATTACCTTTTCAAAAGGTGCTGGTGATGTCATAGGTGCAGATATTTCTGCAATCAAATTTACTGCAAACGGAGCTTCTGCAACTAGTGGTATTGCAATAACTGGTGACCCCGGTGCTAAAGCTAAGTACACTTTTAGTGTTACTTTGACTGCAGCAGCAAACGAAACAATTGAAGCCAGAACTCAGCAGATTATTGCTACTGCTGCTGGTGGACAGAAGGCTACGGCTACACTGAATCAGACTGCTGGTGATCCATTTATCGAAGTTACACCGATAGAGATCGATGTACCTCAGGATGGTTCTGCAGTTCAGGTTACGGTGGATACCAACACCACATTCACTGTTACTCCCAAATCGTAAAGATACGGAGTTTTGGTATAGTAGGGTGGGATATCTCTACTATACCCCAAATTTAATACTTAAAGTATGGCAAAAGTTACTATACCATGGGGTGATGGCTCGGGTGATAATTTTTACATAGATTACACTGGAGTTGAAGGG
>UMCE01004261.1_pt1 | contig 30763 bp, 20 predicted proteins | sample 1964191 | NCBI WGS metagenome assembly UMCE01 (sample SAMEA4835964, study PRJEB28245) | human gut metagenome | biome: gut microbiome; material: fecal sample | place: Denmark | collected 2008
TGTTGGAGGACCTCGGAGTGCTTCCGCGGATTGCGTTTAACCTTGATAAGGGGTTTGCGCGCTGCAATGCCTGCGGCAAACAGGCTTTGACAATGTGCATGGGCTTCGGCTGCAATGCGGCGGGTGTTGTCGGGTGCAGAATCATTTCGGGGAAAAGGGAAAGGTTGATTGCGATCCTGACGAATTCGTTTGTGCCCTGCAACGGAAGGTTTCCGATGCTTATCGCGTTGATTTCGCTTTTTCTTGCAGGCAACAGCGGCGGATCCGCAGCGGGTTCGCTCACGGCGGCGGGTGTGCTTGCGCTTGTTGTTGTTTTTTCGGCTGCGGCAACGCTTGCGGTGTCGTTCATCCTTTCAAAAACCCTGCTTCGCGGCGAAAGCTCCGCATTTACGCTTGAACTGCCGCCTTACCGCGTGCCGCGAATAGGGCAGGTCATTGTGCGGAGCGTGCTGGACAGAACACTGCATGTTCTCGGGCGCGCGGCAGCCGTTGCGGCTCCGTGGGGACTTGCGGTGTATGCGCTTGCAAATATCAGCGCGGGCGGGGAAACGCTGCTTTCGTGGTTTTGCTCATGGCTTGATCCCGCGGCAAGGCTTATCGGGCTGGACGGGGTGATACTTGCGGCATTCATTTTGGGGCTGCCCGCAAACGAGCTTGTGATTCCGATAATGCTGATGGCATACACCTCAGGGAGCTGCCTTACGGAAATAAGCTCATATGTCGCCCTTTCGGAAGTGCTTTCGGGCAACGGGTGGACGGCGATGACGGCTGTTTCCGCCGTGCTGTTCACTTTGATGCACTCGCCGTGCAGCACAACACTGCTGACGATAAAGAAGGAAACGGGGAGTATCGGCTGGACTGCGGCGGCGGCGGTCATACCGACGGCAGCGGGAATCGGGCTGCTTGCGGTGCTGAACTGCATTTTCGGATGAGGATGTCTGCACAATTCGAAATGCTCCGAATGATAATTTTGTAAAAAAAGCCGAAAAACTGTTATTCCCGGAAAACTGTCTTTAAACGGTGCTTTCCGGGAAAACATTTTTAAGTGCGAACCGCCGAGGGGAGAATGTTTATTATATTCGGTATTTGAATTCTGCTGCGGAATAAGGTATAATGAATTCAAGAAGACTCCGATTGAAGGCTGTTTCGGCGAAAAAACACCGTAAATTCAACTTTTTTACCGAAAGCGAATTGCCCGGAGCGTTCCCGAATGCAGCTGAAAAACATCGACGGTGCTTCGGAAGCTGTCTCTGCAAAAAAACGAAAGGAGCGCGCAAATGAAATGGGATAAAATCGCCGGTGTGCGGCGGGAATTGAAGAAGATGGCCAGGGAAGCGATGGGAAGGGAGTATATTTTCAGCGTGACTTTTGCCTGCATGATGAACCTGATCCCGTGGATGGTTCACAAATTTCTGGGCAGCCATTGGGCGGTCGGCATCATTTCTTCAACGATACGCCGCTGCGGGTTTGCGGGGCTGTCGATTCCTCTGCTGTGCTTTTCGCTGCGGATAATTCTTCGAAACATGCTCATAGTGCTGCCGATAAGTATATTTGTTCAACAGAATATGAGAGTGGGTGCACAGGACAGCCTGTATCAGATTTTTTGGGCCGAAGAGATAAGACCGCTCGATTTTATCAGGTTCGGATTTCGGAGATATTGGCATAACTTCAGCGGAATGATGATGGTGAATATTCGCGTTTTTCTCTGGTCGCTGCTTTTCATCGTTCCCGGAATCATAAAGCATTACGAATATTGGCTCACGCCGTACCTGCTGGTGGAAAATCCCGAGCTCACGCCGAAGGACGCAATGGAGTTTTCCGCCCGTTTGACCAAAGGCTATAAATGGGATCTGTTTTTGTTCGATTTAAGCTTCTGGTACTGGCATCTTTTGGGGCTGTTGACTTTCGGCATTGCGCGGGTGCTGTTCGTGCAGCCGTATTATTACCTTGCAAAATCCGGTTGGCATATTTATCTTTTCAGAATGGCGGACGAGCTTTCGGATGCCGATATCAACGCATACAGGGCGCAAAATGCCGAACGGAACGGCAAACGGTAAACAACTCCGAATTTCGAATGCGGAATAAAGCATGAGAATGCGGACGGTGATAATGCCACCCGATTGTCCCGAGAATATCAGAAGACGGCCGGACTGTATATTTCATGTATGCGGCTTGACTGCAATGCATTGACATGATAAAATATTCAATCAGAACCGAATACTGCAATCAGCGAATGAGGGAGTAGTTTCACGGGACGCAGGTTCCGCGGCACGCATCAACAACACTGACGCAGCGCACGGAAGTGCAGCCGCGTTTGGTGCGGGCGTTACCCCGATGACGGGAATTTCAAAGGCTTCGGCTGACATGAATATTTCGTTTAACGTCACATAACAAGCAAGACTCATGCAGCACCGAAAGACCACAGGTTTGTTTTCGTGTGCGGCAGGGAGTCTGTTTTTTATGGATTTGCGTAACTCAAAGGTTTTTCGCTTTGCGGACGGTTGAACGCCGTATAAAAAAGGCAGAATAACAAAACAGGCGAACGGTGTGGAAAGGGAATTGAAACAAATAATGAGGTACTACTACGAAGACAAAGAGCGCGTTTTGCAGTCACTCGACTCGTGCGGGCAGGGGCTTTCCGATGCGGAAGCGGCAGCAAGGCTTGAACGGAACGGCAGAAACAAGCTGAAAGAAGCAAAGAAGGAATCCCTGCTTTCGCGTTTTTTCAATCAGCTCAAGGACCCGATGATAATAATTCTTATCGCGGCGGCAATTGTTTCCGGCGTTGTTTCGGTTGTTGAAAAGGAAAGTTTTTCGGACACGATAATAATTATTGCGGTCGTTTTGCTGAACGCTGTCCTCGGTGTTTATCAGGAGAGCAAAGCGGAAAAAGCGATCGAGGCATTGCAGGCGATGTCCTCGGCAACAAGCAGAGTTCTGCGCGGGGGCATGGTTCGCCTTGTCAAGAGCGAAGAACTTGTTGTCGGAGATGTTGTGCTGCTTGAAGCGGGCGACGCGGTGCCGGCGGATGCGAGAGTTATCGAATGCGCAAGCCTGCAGGCGGAGGAAGCCGCATTGACGGGCGAAAGCGTTCCCGTCAACAAACAGGTTGAAACCATTGAGGATCTGACCGGCAAAGAATGTCCGCTCGGAGATCGCGTGAACATGGTCTATATGGGTTCAACCATCGTGTACGGCAGGGGCTATGCCGTTATCACCGCAACGGGCATGGATACCGAAATGGGCAAGATCGCGGATGCACTCACAAAAGCGGAGAGCGGACAAACGCCTTTGCAGATTAAACTCGGCCAGCTCAGCCGAATTTTGACGTATATTGTCATCGGCATATGCATCTTTATGTTCGGCTTCAGCCTTTTGACGGCAAAAAGCGGCATCACGCCCGAACTTGTTCTGAACACATTCATGGTTGCGGTCAGCCTTGCGGTTGCCGCAATTCCGGAAGGGCTTGCAACCGTTGTTACAATTTCGCTTTCGATCGGCGTTACGAAAATGAGCAGGCGCAATGCCGTCATAAGGAAGCTTACAGCCGTTGAAACTCTCGGCTGTGCGCAGGTTATCTGCTCCGATAAAACAGGCACGCTGACCCAGAACCGAATGACGGTTGTGCGCACCGCGGGCCGTGACGAAAAGCTGCTTGCAACGGCGATGTCGCTCTGTTCCGATGCGGAACCCGACGAAACGGAGAAAGCGGTCGGCGAACCGACAGAATGTGCGCTTGTGAATTTTGCAACCGCACTCGGGTTGAAAAAACCTGCTTTGAAGGCGGAATACCCCCGCATTGCGGAAGCTCCGTTCGACAGCATGAGAAAGCTTATGACCACCGTTCACAACCATAACGGGGAAATAATCCAATTTACAAAGGGTGCGCCGGATGAATTGCTCAAACGCTGCACGGGTTATTTCGACGGCAGCAAAGTCGTGCCGATGACGGATGCGCTGCGCCGCGAAATACTTGCGGAGAACAAATCCATGGCGGATGATGCACTGCGTGCACTCGCTGCGGCAATGCGGACATGGGACGAAAAGCCCGCGATCACAACGCCGGAGTATCTCGAACAAAATCTTACATACATCGGAATTACCGGCATGATAGACCCGGTTCGCCCGGAAGCGATAGCGGCCGTCAAAGAATGCCGCGAGGCGGGGATCCGTCCCATCATGATAACCGGTGACCACCGTGATACGGCGGTTGCAATTGCAAAACAGCTCGGAATCATTTCCGATGCCTCCGAATCGCTGACGGGCGCGGAGCTGAACGAAATGTCCGATGATGAGCTTTACAATAATATTGACAAGTATTCGGTGTATGCCCGCGTGCAGCCCGAACACAAGGTGCGCATTGTCAAGGCATGGCAGCGGAGAGGCAAAGTTACCGCAATGACCGGCGACGGCGTGAACGATGCAGCTTCCATCAAAACAGCCGATATCGGCGTGGGCATGGGCATCACGGGCACGGATGTCACAAAAAATGTTGCCGATATGGTGCTTGCGGACGACAATTTTGCAACCATCGTTTCCGCCGTTGAAGAGGGCAGGCGCATTTACGACAACATCCGCAAGGCGATTCAGTTCCTGCTTGCTTCCAATGCGAGTGAGGTGCTGAGCATCTTTACGGCAACGCTCTTGGGCTTCACGATACTTGAACCCGTGCATCTGCTTTGGATAAACCTTATCACGGACTGCTTCCCTGCGCTTTCGCTTGCAATGGAACGTGAGGATGATGACATTATGCGGCGTCCTCCCCGCAATCCGAAAGAAGGCATATTCGCAAACGGCATGGGGTTTGAAGTTGCCTATCAGGGCGTTATGCTGGCTGCAATAACCGTTGCGGCATACTGCATCGGGCATTTCCGTGACCTCGGCACATGGAACGTTATCGGCAGCGCGGCAAGTCCGCACGGCATGACCATGGCGTTTTTAACGATGAATCTTGCGGAGATTTTCCACAGCTTCAACATGCGTACCCAACACGGCAGCATATTTGCCAAAAAGGGACAGAACATGTGGCTTTGGGGCTCGTTTGCGCTTGCGCTGCTGCTCACGAGTGCGGTTGTTTTCATCGATCCGATAGCGGAAGTGTTCAGCCTTGCAACGGACTTCGGCTTTGATGAATTCGTTATCGCGTTCGCACTTGCATTGTCAACAATCGTAATTGTTGAGATCGTAAAGTGCTTCCAGCGCATGTATTATAAAAACAAAAGATAAACATAAATACGGAGCGCACTCCGCATGACGGAGGTGCGCAGAACGAAGAGCCCGATCCGCACGGATGGGGCTCTTTCTGATTGACGGCATGAGCGGCACGGTACCTCCGCTTTAGCATACACCGCCGTTCGGTGCAATACCGTATTAATGACACAAAATTACAGTATTGACGAAAAACCGGGCGGGAATCGCTCCGCCGCGAAACCGTTCGGAGGTGCAGCGAACGGACTTTTTTTGAAAAAAGACGAAAAAATGTTGTGCATATAATATCAAAAAAGAAAGATATATTCCTGAAAAATTAAGCCGATAAAGGTTTTTTTGAAAAAAGCAGGAATAAAAAAAGTTTTAGAAAAACACTTGCGATAAGGCGGTTAAGATGATATAATAAATGCGTCAGACTAAAGTGCACGGGCGTATACTACCCCGAATCACGGGGTTCTTAATTGCGGCGCACGTATCTGCATCATTTAATTCGGTTTTTGCGCCTTGTGCGTGAAAATAAAAAAATTTAGGAAGGACGACATCCGATGAAAAACCTAAAAAGAGTACTGTGTGCTCTTCTCGCACTCGTCATGGTTCTCGGCTTTGTAGGCTGCAAGAACAACGACGATGACAAGAACACACCCGCACCCAACAACACCAACAAGCCGGCAGAGTCCGAGGTTCCCGCAACCGCGGTTCCCACCACTCCGCTCCCCACCGGCGACTACAATGCAATGTCTGCTGCTATCTATGATGCACAGCTCGGCGCATTCAACACCCTTTACCAGGCTGCAAAAGAAGAGCAAAACGTTTCCAAGCGTTATGCTCTTATGGCACAGGCTGAGGCAAAGCTTCTTGAAGCTGCTGTTCTCATCCCCGGCACCACCAACGGCGGCAACTACGGTCTGAGCCGTGTTGCAAAGCGTTCCGCTTCCACCGTTCTCTGGGGCAATGACTCCGACCGTTTCCACAATGTTCTCATAACCACCGAGCTCATCTCCGCAGAGGATCAGACTCACCTCAAGGCAATGTGGAATGAGGTTCGCGGAACCGGCACCTACTCCCAGAAGGCAACCGATTACCTGAAGGAAAAGGGCTACACCCTTAAGGACACCTACAACATGGGTTACGCCAGCGACCCCAAGACCTGGGACGCTCTCGCAACCTCCCGTTCCGCAGACTCCGAAGCTATCGTTAACACCTACGACGGTCTCGTAGAATACGATAACGAGAACGAAATCAAGCCCGCTCTCGCAGAGTCCTGGGAAGTTTCCGAAGACGGCAAAACCTACACCTTCCACATCCGTCAGGGTGCAAAGTGGGTTGACGCACAGGGCCGTGAAGTTGCAGACGTTAAGGCAGACGACTTTGTTGCAGGTATGCAGCATATGCTCGATGCAGGCGGCGGTCTCGAATACCTCGTTGAAAACATCATCGTTAACGCTCTCGAATACAACAAAGGCGACGTTACCGATTTTGCAGAAGTAGGCGTTAAAGCAACCGACGACAACACCGTTGTTTACACCCTCTGCCAGCCCACCAGCTACTTCATCACCATGCTTGGCTACAACGTATTCGCTCCCATGAGCCGTACCTACTTTGAGTCCAAGGGCGGCGTATTCGGCAAGGACGACTACAAGGCAGCTGTTGACGCAGGCACCATGAAGTACGGTCAGACTGTTAACGACATCGCTTACTGCGGTCCTTACACCGTAACCAACTACACCGCAGAAAACACCATCGTTTTCCAGGCGAACCCCACCTACTGGAACAAGGACAACATCACCATCAAGACCCTCACCTGGAAGTTCAACGACGGTAAGGATCCCACCAAGGCATACGAAGACACTAAAGCAGGCACTCTTGACGGCTGCGGTCTCTCTTCCGCTTCCCTCGAAGCCTGCAAGGCAGACGGCAACTTCGAAAAGTACTGCACCGTTTCCGATACCGATGCTACTTCCTTCGTTCTGTTCCTCAACCTTAACCGTAATGCGTATGCAAACGTCAACGATGCAACCAAGGCTGTTTCCACTATGACCGACGATCAGAAGAAGAGGACCGACGCTGCAATGCTCAACGTTCACTTCCGCCGCGCAATCGGCATGGGTCTTGACATCGCTACCTACAACGGACAGGTTGTCGGCGAAGAGCTCAAGCTCAACTCCGTACGTAACTCCTACACCCCCGGTAACTTCGTCGCTCTTGAAGAAGATGTAACCATCGAAATCAACGGCGAATCCAAGACCTTTGCAAAGGGCACCTACTACGGTGAGATCATGCAGGCTCAGATCGACGCTGACGGCGTTAAGATCAAGGTATGGGATGCAGAAAACCAGACCAGCGACGGTTTCGCAGGTTGGCACAATCCTGCTAACGCTTACGAAGAGCTTCAGCAGGCAATCACCGAGCTCAAAGAATTCGGCGTTGAGATCTCCAAGGATAACCCCATCGTTATTGACCTGCCCTATTGTTCCGGCATCGACATCTACACCAACCGCGCTCAGACCCTCAAGCAGTCTGTTGAAGAAGCTCTCCAGGGCTGCGTTGTTGTCAACCTCGTTCCCTGTGCAGATGCTCAGGAGTGGTACTATGCAGGTTACTACACCGAATCCGGCAAGGATGCTAACTACACCCTGTACGACGTATCCGGTTGGGGTCCTGACTACGGTGATCCCGCAACCTACCTCGACACCATGCTCGGTGACGGCGCAGGTTACATGGCTAAGTGCCTCGGTCTCTTCTAATACCGCATTCGCACAATAACTTAGCTTTATAGAACACTAACGGACAATGGGGGAAGACCTCGTATCTTCCCCCGTTGTAATCTTTATAAGGAGTAGGGGCTGAATATGACGAAATATCTATTAAAGCGATTGCTGACCGGTGTGCTTTCGGCATGTGCTGCAACGATAATCGTTATGATCATGATTTTCTCTTTGCTTGATCGTAACCTTATTTTTGCAAAGGACTCCGTGTACAGTCATCAGACGAATAATGCTCGAGAAGCCTATAAGTACCGCAAATGGAGAGAATACGGCTATCTTGATTATGTTACCTATGCTGACTATGTAAACAGCTTGGTAAGAAACGGCGAGGTCGATGAAGAAACCGCAAAGACCGCCGTTAAACTCGGCAGGACTGCCGAAAAAGATTCTGAAGAAACTCAAGCTTACATCAAAAAATTCACCGAATACTATGAGGGCAAAGGCTATAAAGTCGTGCGACTTGATGCCGTTCTTAAACCCAGCGGACGCGGCCTTGCCGAGGGCGGTTCACCTCAGCTTTTTGCGCATCGTGACATCCCCCTCATTTCTCGCGTGCTTAAATACTTCGGGAGCATTTTCACAGTTGATAATATCCACAAGGCAAGCGGCGTTGCCGATGCCGATCGCGGATTGACATTCACTTTCTATGATCCCGTCTATAACCCCGTCGGTTCCGAAAAGAAAGTTTTCTCCCCGGCTATCATGGGCAACGGTACAACTCACAAGTATCTGCTCTATTTCAACAACAAATTCCCTTATGTTCATCAGAACCTTCTGACCATTTCCCTCGGTACTTCCTTTGCTGTTAACCAGGGCGTCGACGTGTTCACAACGATGACCAAATCCCAGGGTTCATTCGTTAAGAGACCGATGACTTTCCCCACCGGTTTCGTTGAGGAAAGTGCGGACGATCTTCACACAGCGACTTATGTTGCAGGTTCGAAGGATTCTTCCCCTGTTACCGCAGCGCGTTTCACCGATGACTACACAAGCGTTCAGACTGTCAACAAGACTTATTCCAAGGTTGGCTTCTCGTTCATCCTCGGTATTCTGTCCAGTCTTCTTGCATACCTCATCGGTATTCCCGCAGGCATCTCCATGGCACGCAAAAAAGACAAGCTGGGCGACAAGATCGGCACGATTTATATCGTTTTCAGTCTCGCCGTTCCCTCCCTTGCGTACATCTTCATGGTTAAGGCTCTCGGCCGACTCATCGGTATGCCCACAACCTTCGACCTTGATAAAGGTACATGGCTGATGTATGTTTTGCCCATTATCTCCCTCGCACTTCCCTCCATCGGTAACCTGATGAAGTGGCTGCGCCGCTACATGATCGACCAGATGAACTCCGACTACGTCAAGTTCGCTCGTTCAGGCGGTCTTTCCGAGAGTGAGATTTTCAGCAAGCATATCTTCAAGAATGCTGCAATCCCCATCATTCACGGTATCCCGGGCACGGTTCTGTTCGCACTTGTCGGCGCGATCATCACCGAACGCGTTTACGTTGTTCCCGGTGCAGGTAACCTGCTCACCACGGCTATCAACATGTACGATAACAATGTTATTGTCGGTTTGACTCTGTTCTACGCGCTGCTGTCGGTTGTTGCCATCATTCTGGGCGACCTCCTCATGACGCTCGTTGACCCGAGAATCTCCTTCGTACAGAAAGCGAGGTAATAGAAATGGCTTCTGAATTGGTAAATGTCAGCGATCTCGGTATGAAAGAGGAAGAGTTGTTTTCCCGCTGTGACAGCAACATCGACTCCGAAAAGATTACCGCGCCGCGTTACTCCTATTGGCATTCGGTTTTCCGTGTGTTCTTCAAGAAAAAGATAAACATCGTTGTTCTTGCCATTCTGGCGTTCATCATTATCTTTTCCTACATTTATCCGATTTTCTCCGGATATGATGCATACGCAAACCTGCTCGACTCAACCGCAAAGCATTTGAGTCCCGCAAAGGCGATTGACAAATGGGGCTTCAGCCTGCATACCATTCTCGGTACCGGCGGTGCCGGCCAGTCCACTTTCGATGCGATTTGGCACGGTGCGGAGATTTCCCTCTCCCTTGCATTTGTCTGCGCACTTATCAACATGACTGTCGGCGTCACCGTCGGCGCACTTTGGGGCTTCTCCAAAAAAGTCGATGCCGTCATGATGGTTATCTACAACATTGTCGGCAATGTTCCGTACATTTTGCTGATTTCCGTTCTTGTTATGTTGTTCACCGCGAGCTTCTGGTCCATGGTTTTCGCAATGACGATCACAGGCTGGATAGGTATCGCGTACTTCATCAGAACGCAGGTTGTCATCATCCGCGACCGCGAATATAACCTTGCATCGAAGTGCCTCGGTACTTCCACCGTTCGCATTGCAATGAAAAACATCCTCCCGTTCATGACCTCCGTTATCGTTACCGTTGCGGCAACCGAGATTCCTTCTTACATCTCTTATGAAGTCTTCCTGTCCTACCTCGGCATGGGTCTTTCCGAGATGTCCCTTGGTAAGCTGATCGAAGCTGCACAGAGCGCAATGGTTACCCCCGGTTGGGAAATCGAATTCTGGAGCCCCGTTCTGTTGGCATCCATTATCACGATTATCCTGTATGTTGTCGGTCAGAACCTGGGCGATGCATCCGACCCGAGAACGCACAGATAAGAGGACACCGCTATGGAAGAAAAGAAAGTATTGTTATCCGTTAAGGATCTTGAAGTCGAATTCCGCGTTCGCGGCAGAATTCTGACAGCTATCCGCGGCATCTCTCTGGATATTTACGAAAACGAATCGATCGCAATCGTCGGCGAATCCGCTGCGGGTAAATCCGTATTCACGAAAACCTTCGCAGGTATGCTCGATGATAACGGCTATGTCAGCAACGGTTCCATCGTTTTCAATGATCCCGAACTTGCCGAAACAACCGTTCCCAACACCCCCGAGGTTAAGGCGCGCATTAAGTCCATTCATGCAAAGCTGAATGCAGCATCCCGCTATGAAAACGGTGCCGCAATCTACCGCCGCATCAATGAGCTTAAGCAGGACAGGATCCGCAGGTCCAGCCTCAGCGAGGCAGAGGCTGAACAGCTCGATACCCGCATTGAGGATCTGAGATTCCGCAGAGCCGAGACTTATAACCTCAAGCTCACAATTGACCCGTCCAAGGAGAAAGATCGCCTTAAGGAGCTTTCTCACAGCATCAAAAAAATGGACGAGGAACTGAAGCAGCTTGAAGATGAGCGCAAAAAGACCATTGCCGCACATAAGCAGGCAATGCAAAACGACGCTGCGTACAACACCAAGTTCAAGACCGAAATGGCTCAGCTTACCGCTCAGTACAGAGAGGCATGTGCTCAGCCCGTTTCCGCAGACAAAATTGCGCGCAACGAGATTATCGCAAAAGAAATTTATCTGTCCGTCGGCAGATACAATGTTGCAAAACGCATCAAGGCGATTAACGACCTTGTAAAGGTTGTTCGCAACGCAATGAAAAACGGTCTCGACCTTAACGATGACGCAACAAGAACCGATGTATTCGATGATGTCGCTTTCCGCGTCAGGTTCCTTGACGAGAACGAAGAACGCATCCACGGTACCTGCGTTATCAACCTTGCAAAACTTAAATATGCAAAGGACTGGACCCGTATCCGCGGCAGAAGAATCGCAACCGTTTTCCAGGATCCTATGACATCGCTCAACCCGATCATCACCATCGGCAAGCAGATTTCCTCCATCATTATGAAGCATCAGGACTGCTCCGAGGTTGAAGCACGTGCGCGTGCAATCGAGATGATGCGTAAGGTCGGCATCCCCAATGCTGAAAACCGTTACGACGATTATCCCTTCCAGTACTCCGGCGGTATGCGTCAGCGTATTGTTATCGCAATTGCGCTTTCCTGCCAGCCGAAGATCCTCATCTGCGACGAGCCCACCACTGCGCTTGACGTTACCATTCAGGCACAGATTCTCAAGCTCATCAAAGATTTGCAGAAAGAATTCAATTACACGATCGTTTTCATCACGCATGACCTCGGTGTTGTTGCAAATGTTGCCGACCGCGTTGCAGTTCTTTATGCAGGACAGATTGTTGAAGTCGGCACGACCGAAGAGGTCTTCTATGACCCGCGTCATCCGTACACATGGGCACTGCTCTCCTCATTGCCGCAGCTTGCACAGCGCGACACCGAGCTGTTCTCAATCACCGGTACGCCGCCTTCTCTCTACAATAAGATTGCGGGCGATCCCTTCGCACCGAGAAATCCTTATTGTTTGAAAATCGATGTCGTCAAAGCTCCGCCGATGTTCAAGATCACGGAAACTCACTATGCAAAGACTTGGCTGCTTGATCCCAGAGCGCCCAAGATTGACAAGCCTGCCGCGATCGACAACATCCACGACAAGATGATTAAAGCGTTCAATATTTAATGGGAGGGTAGAACTGTGGAACATAAAGAAAAAAATACCGCAAAAGAGGGTAGGGTTGCCCATCTGCCCGAAAAAGCTCCTGTTGATGCAAGCGGCAAGGAAGTTCTCCTTTCGTTGAAAAATGTTGACATCACCTTCGGCAAAGGCGACAATGCCGTGCGTGCAGTCAAAAACGCTTCTTTCGACATTTACAAGGGTGAAACGTTCTCTCTCGTCGGCGAGTCCGGTTCCGGTAAAACCACGATCGGCCGTGCCGTAATTCGTGTCAACCCATGCGCCGCCGGTGAAATTTATTACAAAGGCGTTCGCATCTCCGGCAAGATTCCCCATTCACTGGACCGCGAAGTTATCCGCAACATCCAGATGGTTTTCCAGGATCCCGCCGCATCTCAGAACGAGCGCGCAACCGTTGACTACATTATCTCCGAAGGCCTCTATAACTTCCACCTCTTTGAAAATGAGGCGGATCGCGTGAGGAAAGTCGAGAATATCATTCAGGAAGTCGGTCTGCTCCCCGAGCATTTGACCCGCTATCCGCATGAGTTCTCCGGCGGACAGCGTCAGAGAATCGGTCTTGCAAGGGCAATGGTCATGGATCCCGAGCTTGTTGTTGCAGACGAACCTATCTCCGCACTGGACGTTTCCATCCGTGCACAGGTTTTGAACCTGCTCAAAAAGTTCCAGCGTGAGCGCGGAACGACCTATCTGTTCATCGCTCATGACCTTTCGATCGTTCGCTTTATCTCCGATCGTATCGGCGTTATCTACAAAGGCGACATCGTTGAAGTTGCAACCGCAGAAGAACTGTTTGACTTCCCGATGCATCCCTACACCCGCTCTCTGATTTCCGCGATCCCGATTCCGGATCCGAATCTTGAGAAGCACAAAGTGCTGTTCAGCTATGATCCTTCACAGCATGATTACAGCGAGGATAAGCCCGAGCTTACCGATATCGGCCATGGCCACTTCGTTTTCGGCAACAAGAAAGAAATCGAAGAGTATAAGCGTCTCCGTGAGGAGGGAACTCCCCTCAAGAGCGTTACCATTGCCGGCGTTAATGCTCCTGCGGATGCAAAAACTGCCGAAAAGCAGCTTGAAGAGAAAAAAATCGAGGGTTCAATCCTTGATACACCGCTGCACGATACCGGCAGCTTCTGGCTTGCGTTCCTTTCCTTCTTCCTTGCCATCCCCGGCTTGATTGCGGGTGCGATTTTCAAAAAGCACAACTATATCCGCAATTACAAGAAGTGCAAGAAGGGCGCGATTGCCGGCCTTATCACAACGGCAGCAATTATTGTCCTGTTCGGACTTATGCTGATAATTTCTATCCTGTAATCGGACTTTAAAAAAGGACGGCGGACTGAATTCAGTATGAGGCGAACAGCAAAAGAAAAAAGTCTTCCGAGGCCAAAGCCGGTACAACGCATTGAAGTGTCGGACAAACATACCGCGTTGCGAATTGTGTGTTTCGTGATTTGCATTCTGTTTGCGGTTGTTGCGATGTCATATGCGGTGTACCGGCTTGTTACAAGGCCGAGCGGATGGACAACGATCAAAGCGGCTGTTACCGGTGAGGATAACTGCACCGATGAACTGCTGCTTCAGTATGATATAGGCCTGCGCGACGATATTTCCACAACGACTGAATATAAACAATTGGCGGAAATGTATTCAAATTTGTGCAGCGAGGCCTACCGCATATTTCAATCAGACGAGGAATATTTCGGCGCGGATGATGCACCGGCAGCAAACCTCGCTTATTTGAATAAACACCCGAACGAGGTTGTGACGGTTGATTCCGCGTTGTATTCGGCATTTGAGCTGATTCGAGATAACGGCAGCAGATATCCGTATCTTGCGCCCGTTTATACGGAATACAAAGGGCTCTTCTCCTGCGAAAACGACAGTGAGGCCGAGGAATTTGACCCGATGCTTAATTCGGAAGTACGCGGGTTTGTTGATGAAACGCTGACGTATGTAAATAATCCCGATGCAATCGACATTGAGCTCCTGGGTGAGAATAAACTTCGACTCAATGTTTCGGACGAATACGCCGACTTTGCATCCCAAAACGATATCGGAGAATATCTGGATTTCTTCTGGCTGAAAAATGCATTTATCGTTGATTACATTGCAGAACATTTGGCCGAAAACAGCTATATTCACGGAACAATAACGACGTATGACGGTTATACGCGGCATCTCGGCGGAGCGGGCATGGCCCTGTCAATGAATTTTTACGACGAGACCGACGGACGCGGAATCCCTGCGGCGCAGCTGGATTTTAAGACGGCGCGCAATGCTGTTTATTTCAGGAATTATGAAAATTCCGATATGGACACGATGCATTTTTACACCTATTCGAACGGTGAAGTCCGCAATCCGTTTGTTGATCCTAAGGACGGACTTTGTAAGGCGTCAAAAAGTGATCTGCTGATGTATTCGGACGAACTCGGTTGTGCGGAAATTGCGCTTGCGGCCTACGGATTGTATTCGTCGGATTCTTTTGACACCGAAGCGGTGCTTTCGACTGCAAAGCGCGGGGTGAATGCCCTTTACTGCGAGGGAACCGAGGTTTGCTTTACGGAGGCTGAGGCAACTCTTTCGCATTTGTACCAAAATGACGGACTCAGCTATTCAGCGAAACATGTTTCCTGATGGAATTCTAATCGGATTTCAACTGCAATACGAAATATACGGATTATCAAGGCTTGCCGCAAGGCAGGCCTTTTGATTATTGCCTGAAAGGAAACGGAGGAGATGAACGGGAAATGAAAAATGAAAAAAGCGCAGCGAACTGAATTCACTGCGCTGGTGACCGGTAGGGGAGTCGAACCCCTGCTGCCGCCGTGAGAGGGCGGTGTCCTAGGCCACTAGACGAACCGGCCAAACTTGATTGCGTTGCTTATTATACCAAAGCAATCAAGAAAATGCAACCCCGAAGAAGCTTGAAATGAAGATATATTTAACGAACCAAATCAAACACGGATTGAAAATTTCAGGCATGAAGCAGCCGTCGGAAAGTATTTCGCGGGAAATAACGTCCGAATCAGCGTTAGGAATATTTCCCGGGAAATCAGCTGCAGCGGGAGAAAGCGGACTTTTATCAGTCGAGCTCAAGATAAATATGCAAGTTCCGACTTAAAGCTCAATATGCTTTTTCACTGTTCAAATGCGGCAATTTATGGTATAATCAAGTCAAATACCGGTAAAAAACGCAGCTGAGATAAAAATATGCGGATCCGGCCGCCGCTCAGTGCTGCAGTTTTTGTCCGGCATGTTTCCGAAAGCGTAAGAATTTGATTCGGCTGCGCTTTAACTGCGGGAAATTCCCGCAGGCGGAAAAATCATTATACAAAGGAAGGTATGTTAATGGGCAACATTATTTCCGTGCTGTACATCCTTGCGTTTGCAGGCTGCGGCATACTCACTGCACGTCCGATTTTTGCATCGGATCGCCCGCTGAAGAGGATTCTGTTCGGATTAACTTTCGGACTTGTAATGCTTCTTTGGCTTCCGGTGTTGTTTGCGTTTATTCTCGATTTCACACTTGCTGCGCAGATTCTTGCGCTTGCCGCAGCGGTGGTCATTGCGGGCGTATCAACATTCTTTGCCGTTAAAAAGCAAAAAGACGGCAAAATCAAGTATAAAGCCGCTTCAAAGCGCGACCTTGTTCCGCTGCTGGTCACGATAGTGCCGTTGGTTGCAGTCGGCTGGATACTTCATGCGAATCACACGATAACAAATGCATCGGACGGTTCGCTGCACGTCGGGCAATGCACTTTCGGCGATTTGTGTATGCATTTAAGCTTTATCACAAGCATCAGTGTGCAAAAAACGTTCCCGCCGAATTATTCGCTTCTGCCGGGAACCCCGTTGGGCTATCCTTTCCTGTGCGACAGTGTCAGTTCGACTTTTTATACACTCGGAGCGTCGCTTCGAATTGCGGCAATGCTTCCCGCACTGTACGCTTTTCTTGTTGTTGTGCTGGGTGTGTATTGTTTCTTTGATGAATGGTTCAAAAACACACGCGTCTCCGTGCTTGCGACATATCTTTTCTTTATCGGCGGAGGCTTAGGGTTCGCTTACCTTTTCAACAACAAACAGCTGCTTGCGGGCGAGGGCATAAACCGTTGGCAGGAAATGCTTGAAGGTTTTTACAAAACACCCACCAATCTGCCTGCCGAGGGACTTCGCTGGGTCAATTCAATTGCTGATATGCTTATTCCGCAGCGTGCAACTTTGTTTGGCTGGGCGCTGCTTTTCCCCGCACTTCAGCTTTTGCACAGGGCGGTCATGCAGCGCGAATATAAATGCATAGTTCCGCTCGGTATCATTGCGGGATGCATGCCGCTTGTTCATACGCACAGTTTTCTTGCGATCGGAATTATTTCCGCGTTCCTTTTCGTTGCCGCTCTCGGAAAAATGCTGATGAGCGGTGTTTCCGAAAAACACGAAAAGCTTGCTGTCCGCAATCTCGGACTGTTCGTTTGCTCGGCAATTGTCGGTGCATTGCGAATGATGAATATTCGTGTTGTTACCGAAGGGTTGAATGACAGGTTCGCGATCATTGCGGGCACGCTGACTGTTGTTGTTTCCGTTGTTATGCTGGCTCTTGCTCTGCCCAAAAAGAACGCCAAAGGTGAACGGAAGGGATCCGATGACGGCCTTGAAACCGAGCTTGCGACGGAGCTTATGCCAATGTCCAAAGTCACCGAACGCAAATACGTATCAGCAGTCGGAATTGCATCGGCGGTTGGTCTTGCGATTTCATCAATGCTGCAGGAAAAAGCATCCGCGCTCGGTTTCGTGCTGCCGGTGTTTATGATTGCAGCAACGATTCTGCTCATTGTTTATAACGGCAAAAAGGCCGGAAGGAAGCCCGCTTCCGATGAGGTGAAGCATGTGCGTTGGTTTGCTCTGTTCGGCGTGATTGCGGTCGTGCTTGCCGCACCGCAGCTTTTCGGATTCACGTTTAAACAGTCCGTGAACAACGACTCGTTCCTGCGTTGGGGATTTAATTGGTGCAATGTCAGTGACAGCTGGCTTTGGTTCTATATCAAGAATCTCGGACTCATTTTCATTCTGATGCCTGTTGCGCTGCTTTCCGAAAAAAAGCAGAACAGACTGTTCTATTACGGAACACTCGTTATATGGCTGCTGTGCGAAGTGCTGATTTTCCAGCCCAACCCGTACGACAACAACAAGCTGCTTTTCGTTTGGTTCGCATTTACCTGCGGCATAGTTGCGAATTATCTCATAACAACATTTGCACGGCCCGTTACAAGACTGGAGCGCGGGAAACGCCGCGTGCTGCGCGGCAAAACCGCCGGTCGCTATTTGCTGCTTGCAATGATGCTTATTGCAATGCTGCTTTCCGGCAGCCTGACTTTGGTGCGCGAATATGTCTCGGGCGATCACATTGCATTCGCTGCGGATGCGGACGGGAAGAGGAGCCTGCAATACATTGAAAGCGGTTACGAGGTTGTGCCGGCGGCGCAGGTTGAGCTTGCGGAATGGATAAACACAAATACCGACGAACCCATTGCGGCGGATGCAACCTTCCTGACCGAAAGCAACCATAATAATGCAGTTGCAATGCTCACGGGACGCAACATTTTCTGCGGCTCGGGCTCGTTCCTTGAATACCACGGCGTTAACTATCGCCCGCGCAAAGAGCTTATAAAGCCCATGTATGAACAGCCCGAAACTTGCCTGCTTCGGTATGCGGCGGAATACGATATTGACTATGTGCTTGTGGGAACACGGGAGCGCGGAAGCTATGCGGTTGATACGGAATGGTTCGATGCAAATCTTCGGGTCGTGTACCGCAATGCACAGCTGACGGTCTACAAGATTGCGAAATAACAAGGCAAAGGTCCCGTGTTGAGCTTTTTCGATGCGGGATGAAAGGAAAACAATAAAAAGAAAACCGTGCGGCAGCGAAATGACTCAAGCCGCACGGTTTTTAAGTTCGGATTCTTTTAAATTCAGATTATTATACCTATGCTGCTCCGTTTCGGCATTGATGACGTGAGCAAAAAAAGTGCCGAAGGGGCAAAAGGGTTTTAAATCAATGCCCGTCAACCATTCTCAGGAAAAAGTAGATGCGTCCGCCGAGGTTGGATTCCCAATGCTGATCGGCGCAGGTAAGAACGGTCAGAAAACGATCGTTCGGAGTGACATGAACCGAATAATCAAGCTCGGTCCGCGCCTGCTGATAGGTTATCCATTCGGAAATCTGTTCGGAGGTCATGCTCTCCATGGTTTGCGGATAATTGCAGTTATAGTACTGGGAAGATTGCTCGGCAGAAGCGGGCTTTTCTTCGTACATTGCAAAAACTTCCCAAGTATGCGTTTCGCCGAAAAGGTTCAGCGTCCATAATCTGTTTTTGAATTCACCGTAAGTCGGTGCGTACTCATCCTGAATCTTGTGCAATTGATGCAGCATTATGCCCGCGCGGCGCAGATTATGGCCGGAAATCACCATGTTTTGCGAGGGATAGCCGTAATAAAGATAAATTGATCCGCGCGAGGATGAGTTGCCGCGTGCATCATGGTAATGATAATAAAAATTCGGACCGAACATCAAGGGTGCGTCAATATTCGTACCGTCAAGTTTGATATAGCCGACGGTATCGGCATTTGTTCGCTCCGCATTTGCGGTCTGTTCGGAATAGCGGAAACTTTTTGCGTATTGGTCGATTACGGTGTAATTCGAAAGATGACAGCGAAGCTGTTCGACATCTGCCGCATCAACGGAATTCGGCTTTGCGGCATCGCGCAGGATATTTGCCGCCTGAAGCTGAACGGGATCGAGCTGAACATTGCCGCTGAGGTAAGCGGAGAGAAGATCTGCATCGGCGGCGGTTATGCTTCCGTCCATGTTTATATCGCCGAGGATGACCGCTGTGCCGCAGTTTCCGTTTTCAAGCGTATATTCATCACCCGTACGAATTAACGGATCCGCATCCGGTGCAAGCCCGAGTACAAAACCGCCGTCCGCAAGATAAGGGCGCAGCCGCCATGAAGCGGTTTCACCTTCGCAAAAGTCGTTGCTTCCGAATGCGTGGACAGTGCCGTCATCCGACAGCACAAGTGCGTGCCCGAAAGCACAGGAAAAATCCACAACGTTTGCATCATCTTCCGTGAAGGCCTCGGATATGCGCCTTCCGTCCGTGTCGGCAAGTTCACAATCCGTATGCAGTCGTCCCGCATAGTCAACGTAGGCAAAACAATTATTGCCCGCAAAGGCATATTTGCAGTCCGCCGCACCAAAAAGCACCGAAGCTGAGGCATCTGCTGCATTGCTTGCGCAAAGATACAGTCCGCCTTCCGTCCGCGCGGCAAGATTGCTGCCGCATGCGGCAATTGCTGTCAGGCTGTGCCCGGAAAAGACAGAAAGCTCGGGCGAATTGCCGCGGAAATGAATCCTTCCGCTTGCTTCAACCGCAATGAAAAAATCGCTGCCCGCTGCGATAAGGCGGATATTATTCAAATCACCGGTGTTGAGCATTTCGCTGTAGAGCTGAGCTTCGGCATCGGATGCCGCTGCGGATTCGGTTCGCGCACCGATGGCAATGACTCTTCCGTCGCCGGAAAGTGCATACACAATGTCGCTGCTGCAGCAAACGGCGGTTATGTCGTTAAGCTTTGCCGATTCCTGTCGAAGCGCATCGCTTCCGGAACAGAGCAATCGGCCTTCTTTTGTCAGTCCGACGGTAAAGGAAGGCGCGGCGGCAATTGCCTTGACATCGCGCCAGTCATAGCAATAAGCCTGTCCGTTATTGTAACCGATATATGACATGAGCCCGACGGAGGACAGCCCGAACGAAAGGCCGTCTCCTGCCGCGACTGCACCGCACGGTACGGACGGAAGCTCGCTCGGCACGGGAAGAGGTGCGGGTGTTTCGGGCGTCGCCGAAGGTGTTTCGGAGGCGGGCACAGCAGGAGGCTCGGGCGGGCGGGGGTTCGACTCTTTTTTTAAAGACAGGCAGACGATAAGCGCAGCGGCAAGAAGAATTGCGCCTGCCGCAATCAATATGCCGCGTCGCCCGATATTTTTTGCAAACCCACCTGCGGGGACACTGTTTCGGTGATTCGTATCTTTTTTTATTTTTTTCATGTAAGTTCCTCAGTTTTTATTGGATTGTACCCAAACTCAAATTGTTCAAAACCAATCCCAAATCGTGCGGGACGGCATCAAAAATGCGAACTGCGCTTTTTTTCGACTGCTGCGGCATAACGCACGGCGTCGCGCACGGCATCGAAAGGCGAGTCGGCTGCTGCAAATATCTCATCGCGTAAAGACAAAAAGAGTTCAGAATCATTTGCGGCAAAGGCAATTGCTTCTGCGGTCAGTTTTCCGTTGCCGGTAAAATTCCGCCCGACAAGGCTGCGTGCCTGCGCTGCGTCGCCGGTGATGAGCCGTTTGAGATTAAAAACATCGTTCAAATTGATTTCGTCACCGTTTGCCGCACGAAAACTCTCCGTATCGGCGGGCGGAATTTTCGCGTTGCGCGGGCAGGCGTACTGACAGATTTCACATCCGATAAAAGTTTTCTGCATGGCGCGAACGCTGTCCGGATGCTGCGCGGTTTCCATTTGCAGCCGCATACAGAGTTCGGTCGTCAATCCGTTTTCGGATATTGCACCGGTGGGGCACGCTTTCATGCAGAGGGAGCAATTGCCGCATTCGCTTTGCCGAGTGTTCAGCGAGGGAAGGACGGTCAGCAATTCGGAAAGTGTTTCGGGCGGAATTTCCCGAACCGCAAACGTAAGAAGAACGATCCGTGTTCCGAATTCGGGCAGTGCAATCAATGAGTTGCGGCATTTAATGCCGATGCCTTCCGCTTCAAGCTGCATTTTGACGGGAATATCGGTTTTTTCGACGTGAATTCCCGCAGCGGTCAGGGCTTCCGCCAGTTTTTTTGCACTGTGATAAGCGCGGTTGGATGCAATGTAGTATGCAGGTATACGTTCGTCAGCCGTAAACGGCGCATAGGGGGACACAAGCACCGCAATGCTGTTTGCCCATGGATATGCTGTCGGAGCATCGGCGATAAGATTGAACCGATTGCGGCCGAGGTCAAATTTGCGCGGCGTTGTAAAAAACACCTGTAAGAATCCGTAATCGGCGGCTGTCGTTCGGAAAACAGTCCGCAAATCGCAGGGGGAAACAGCGTGGGGAGTGGGTGCTGACGGCATACGGTGCGCTCCTTTCTGTTCGATTTAATCCGTTTTGCGGTCGGTTCAATATGCGGACGGATTCCTCTTTCGTCCGTAAATTGCAGCAGCCAAACGCGCAGACGGGCGGATGAAGAATATATGTCAATTGTACCATACGATACCAATATCGGCAAGAGGGAACGGAAAACGAAGAATGAAACAGAAAGCGAAACCTGTTCAAATTGAACATAATAATATATTTAACGGAAAACGGCAAAAGCGCGGGATAATCGGGTCATTTCACGATAACACAAGTGAAAGAAAAAATAAGGAGATACAACCATGGACACGAAAGAAATCAATGCAGCCGTTAAATGCGCAGTGGAAACAACGCAGCAGCCGCCCTCTTTTTTCATTCACGGTTCATCCGTGTTTGCACTGGAAACCGAGGCAGTTAAAACCGCAGAGACGCTGAAAAGATGCGAAAACATGCTTTTTCGCGGAATCGTTAAGTATTTTTCAATCAAAATGCCCTATTTTTCGGATATGGCAGGTTCGGAAAAATTCCTTGCGCGGCTTGACGAGAGCATGAACACAGCAGCGGACTTTTACAGCGAGTTCAAAGGTGTTGTGATAATTGAACTTTCGGAGGAATGGGCAAAGAAAGGCATCAACGATGCGTTCTCATGCCTGCCGGGCTATATCGGAATGCATAAATGCATTTCGTACATTGTCATTATTGAAGCGGAAAAGGAGTCGGCATCGATTGACGATATGAGGAGAGCTTTGAACGGAAGCACGATTTGGATCGATATACGCATGAAAACGGCGGAAATAGGGCAGTGCATAAATCTTTTCTTCAAAACGGCGAAGGAAGTCGGAATGACCGTTTCGGATGCCGCTTCAAAAGAGCTTAAAAAAACACTTGAAAATGCCGATGTTTCCGTTTTGCCGCTTGATCAGGTTGTTCTTCGAACGGTGCAGCAAATAAAGCTGAACAAACAAGTCAAGAACGCCAACCCTGTTATTGAAGCGGGCGATTTGGATATAATGCCTCAAAAAAGGACGTGTGAAAGGCGAGGCCGCATCGGATTTTCTGCAAAGGAATAAGGAGGAACACAATATGCTGAGTGATGGATTGAAGTATCAGGATTCAAGGATGGCGACTTGCGAAGAGATGAAGCAGGATCTTGCGCCGTTCGCATTGCATGATGCGGCTGCAAAGTCCAAGGGCGGGCCGGTGCTGCTGCGCGACGGCGACACGGTTTATACGGATCCGAGTGATTCGCATTCGCTGATAGTCGGGGATACGGGTTCAATGAAGACGCTGCGATTCGTGCTTCCTCTCATTTATTCCTGTGCGGCGGCGGATGAATCAATGGTTATTGTTGACCCGAAGGGCGAGCTTGCGCGGAAATCCGAAAGTTTTCTTTCCGCGAAGGGCTATAAGACAGTTATCATCAACATGAGGGATCCGCAGCGTTCGCCCGACACATGGAACCCGATGGGGGTTATAGAGAGGGCGTACAAAAGCGGGGAAGAGGGGCAGCAAAAGGCCGTTTTGCAGCTTAATGATATGCTGAACGACATTTTCTTTCGAAGAGTCGATACAAAGGATCCCTATTGGAACGAGTCCGCAGGGCAGCTTGCTCTGGGCATATGCCTGCTGCTTCTTGCATTGGGCGAAAAGCTGAACATGAAGAATCTGCTGAAATGGCGATATGAAAAGCTTGCCGACGGAACGCTTGATAAATGCTTCCGAAATCTGCCGACGGACGGCGAGATCTACCAAAACCTTGCGGGTTATTTGGGTATGACGGCCGAGAACACAAAGTCCTGCATAAGGTCAACCTTTGATCAGCTTGTGCGCGTGTTCAAGTCCGCACCTGCACTGACTGAGATGCTGAATGATACGTCATTTGATATTGAACGGATCGGGGAGGCAAAAGCGGCGGTTTTTGTCGTCATCCCGGATGAAAAAACAACCTTTCATTTTCTGGCGACGCTCTTTATCAGCCAGTGTTACACAACCTTGCTTGAAACAGCGGAAAGGCACGGCGGGTCGCTGCCGCGAAGGACGAATATCATCCTTGAGGAGTTTTGCAACCTGCCCGCGCTCGGCGATATCGTTCCGATGATCACGGCGGCAAGGAGCCGCAATATTCGGCTGCACATGGTCATTCAGTCGTACGGACAGCTTGTTGAAAAGTACGGCGAAAATGTAAGCCGCGCCATTCTCGACAACTGCGGAAACATGATCTATCTTCACACGCGGGAAATGGATTTTTTGACGTATATCAGCAGACTTGCGGGGAACAACGAGTACGGAAGGCCGTTGATTTCAACATCGCGTCTGCAAAGGCTGCAAAAAAACGAAACCATTATCTTCCACGGCAGATGCTGCCCGTATCTTGCGGAGGATGTTCCGCTGATTTTTGATTATCCGATAAAATTGGGGACGGAGCTGCGCTCTGCGCCGCAAAAACCGAAGAAAGAAAAAAAGCGCAGGCGAATCGGGGATGTATTGAAGCCGCCCGAACTGAGCGGAGACACCGATGCATGGGACTGGTCGTAAAAGCGGTGCAGCGGATATTGAAAATATATTAGCCGTTGCTGCCGGGAAAAAGCAATTTTTCCCGATAAATAAAGTGTAAGGGAAAAACGAATGCACATGCGTTTGATGCGCGGGCGGCTGACGCCGAAGTGTGCAGCGCATGAGCGTTTGAAACACTCCCGAACGGATAAGCAGGTTTTCTTCCCGCGGGCGATGAAAATATATCATTGAAAACCGTGGGGAAAAAACAAAAAAGCCCGATAAAGTAAATGAAGAGTGAGCAAAACTGAAAACTCACTAAAAACACAGAAACCGAAAGGAGAAAACTAAAATGGCAAGAACAGGACAAGCTTATTCAACAGCAATTGCGGACAGCATCAACGCCTTCCTTAAGGAGGACGAATGGCGTTTCGACTTTGACAGCGAGTGCGGCAGGTTCATTTTCAACCTCGGCCTGAGCTGCAAGCTCAAATCGGTTCGGTACATTGTTGATGTGCGCGAGAAAGACTATCTTATCTACGTTTTTTCACCTCTGGGCCCGGATAAAGGCGATACCGCAACGATGAAGCGCACGGCAGAGTTCCTGACACGAGCGAACTACGGACTTGTTTTCGGCAACTTCGAAATGGACATGCACGACGGCGAAATTCGCTACAAAACCTTCGTTCCGTGCGGCGGAGAAGCCCCTTGCGCCGATGTTATTCGCCGCAGCATATATGTGCCGGCAATGATGCTTGACAGGTACGGCGACGGCTTGCTGAAGGTGCTGTATTCGGACATTGACCCCGAAAAAGCTTGCAGCATGTGTGAAAATGACCTGAGAGACGGCGCGGACGACGACACCGAAGAATCGGGCAGCACGAACGACAGTACGGCAGACATCCTGTCGAGGCTTTCGGCACATTTTTCAAGCGATACAGAGGATGAATAATCCGTTTCGAACAGAACTTTTATCAGCGTCGCCTTAAAATGATGCCTGCAACGATACCGAGCAGCGCAATGCCGGCGCAGATAAGCACAAGCGTCCCGAAACTTGTCGTTTTGGCGGAGCTTGCTCCTTCCGCAAATGCCGTTGCACAGCACAGCGCGGAAATGACGGCCGCAAAGCAGCCGATGAATGAAAAGAAATTGCGTTTCCTCATGTTTGTTTCTCTCCTTGTGTTCCCAACCCGCATGTTCAACTTCATTCATCGTCTGCGAGCGGCAATTAACGGATTCAGCTTTGCTGAAAGCAGAACCCGAGCTAAACAGCTTCATATGCATTATAACACTTAACCGACACATAATCCACAGCAAGTTTAATAAACACTTCAAACAGCATACCGATTCAAAGTTCATATCAGCCGATGCCCCCTTGCCGAATGCGCAGGGGGTATTTTTATGTAATCGTCCGGCAGGAAATAGGTGTTGACAGGAAATGCGCCCGCGTATTATATATTTATTTGATTTGTTGAACAGTGGTTGACTTTTTAATAAAATTTTTATATTATTGACCTGCACATGCAGCGCGCGGGTTCGATACGCGCTGATGAATGTGTGGGGGAATTTCATAAAACAGACTGCATCTTTTTGCGGTCGGTATGTGCCGACTGCAAATCAGGTGTTTTTTGTGTATCGAATTATGAAATATGAAAGGGACTTGCGGGACTCCGTAAGTCAACGGTTCTTAATGTCATGAACGAATTTGTCCTCACTTGCTGTTCAACTGCAGACCTTCCCAAGGAACGATTCGAACAGCTCAAAGTTTCCTATGTTTGCTTCAACTACACGATTGACGGAGTTACGTATCCGGATGATCTCGGGCAGAGCATCCCGTTCGATGAGTTTTACCGCCGCATGGCGGAAGGCGCAATGACGTCCACTTCGCAGGTGAACATGGATCAGTATTTGCAATTTTTTGAACCCTTCCTTGCAGAAGGAAAGGATGTTCTGCATGTTACCCTGTCCTCCGGAATTTCGGGTTCGTTTAATTCCGCATGCGCGGCAGCACAGGTTTTGCGCGAAAAATATCCCGAAAGAAAGCTTTATATCGTTGATTCTCTCGGTGCATCATCGGGGTACGGACTTATAATCGATAAGATGGCGGAGCTTCGCGATTCCGGCATGAATATAGACGCGCTTCATGACTGGGTGGAGGAACACAAGCTTAACATGCATCATTGGTTCTTCTCAACCGACTTGACATATTATGTGCGCGGGGGAAGAATTTCGAAATCTGCCGGATTTATCGGCTCGATTCTGCATATTTGCCCGCTGCTGAACTGCGATGATTTGGGCAGGCTTACTCCGCGCGCCAAGATACGCACGAAAAAGCGCGCAATAAACGAAATCGTTCAAAAAATGGTCGAGAATGCGGAGAACGGACTTGATTATTCCGAAAAGTGCTTCATTTGCAATTCAGCTTGCTATGACGATGCACGTGCGGTTGCGGATCTTGTTGAAGCGACTTTCCCGAAGCTTAACGGCAAGGTGCTGATAACTTCAATCGGAACAACCATCGGAAGCCATACGGGGCCCGGAACCGTTGCGCTGTTTTTCTGGGGAAAGAAGCGCGTTGACTGAATTTGATAACGGCTTTTAAAACAAAACGCATTGCCGCAAACAGGGGCAATGCGTTTTATCTTTTTCGTCAATAATTTTATGCAGCACAAAATGCGTTATGCGCAAAGGCTTCGGCTTTTATGACAGGAGCAGCTCCTTCACGCGAACTGCGGCTGCAACGTTGAATTCACATCTTGTGTCCACCTGGTAATCAACGCATGCGCTTCGGATTATTTCGGGCGCTGCGTCAACGTTTTCGGCAGCAAGCAAAGCCGTTACAATACGAACGAATTCGTTAAGCTGCAAAACGGGCAGGTCAACGACTACTTCAAAAAGACTCGGGAGCACGGGTGATTTTGAACAGGCCGCAAGCAAAACATTCATCGGCAGCAAAGGTTCTGTCACCGTTTCGCATGTATCCTCCCGCAGCTCATCGCAGAGGAGCATGAATTTGAGCGGCTGACAACGCAATTTTGCAAGCAAATCAATGCAATTCAGGCTGCCGTTGAGTGTGTAAACAAGGCGGAGCTGGGGCAATTCGTCCGTCAGCTCAAGCATCATGGTCGTTTTGCCCATTCCCTGCTGCCCGCAAAGAAGCATCGGATGTGCGCTTTCGTCCCGCATAAATGCAATCGCATTGTTCAACAGTATACGGTATTCCGCGTCCATCAGCGGAACAAAATCGCCCGCCCGCAGCTCGTGGAGCGGTTTCAGCGCACCGTCAAAGATGAAGTTTCGGTATTTGAGGAAGATTCCGCTTCCGTACGAAGAGTGGAAATTCCAAAGGTCGTTCACAAGCTCGGACCAATCATCAGACTCGAGAAAACGCCGATACATGCCTTCAAGAGCAACGTCCGCATAATAACTGTCGCGAATGCCGAACTCACCGTATTGCCACACGGGCGGCGGGAATACGGTTTTTGCAGGCGGCTGTTTGGGTTTGAATTCACGGGGCATGGGTGCAACGGGGGCGCCGCCCCACGCAGCGGAGGCAATCACGGAGGCGGCATCCTTTGAATTCTTTTTTTGCTTTTGTTCCGTGCAATTGCGAACTATGGAATGCAAAACGTTTTCGTCCGCTTCCGAAAGAGTTTTCAGCGCGGAAAGCTCAAGCTGCATTGCGTGAATGACGGCATCGTCCGCCTTTCCGGAAGCAGCGGCACATGAAAACACGTTGTCGGTCAGCAACACCGTATCAAGAATGTAATCGTGCCAGATATTGCCGCTTACTCTGCGTGCGCCGCAGCAAACAAGCTCCGAAGTCAAAGCGGAAAGTGCGTCCGCAGCGTTTTGCACGTTGCCGATATCGGCAAAGCGAAGAAGCTCGGAAAGTTTTCCGAGGGGACGAGTGAGCAGTTCGTTTCGGAAAATTGCAAGCCGGGCAATTGCAGCGGACAGCGTGCGAATGTTTTCCTCAGTTTGTGTGCAATCCATTTTTTGCTGCCTTTCTGTAAAAAATGAAGCGTTTGCGCCGCAGACTTACCAAGCGATAAGGTGCAGAATATTTTGATCAAGCACGATGAAAGCTCCGAGAATCGCCGTGTAAATCGCAAAACCCCAGAGTGAATGCTTTGTGATGAGTTTTATCATGAAACGCACCGCAAAATAGCCCGAAACGGCGGCAGCGGCAACGCCGAGCACGACCGAAAGCCAGTTTATGTTTGCTGCGCCTGCGCTGACCGCACCGGGAATTTCAAGCACCGCACCGCCGAGAATTGCAGGAATTGAAAGCAGAAAACTGAATTCCGCAGCGTCTTCTTTTTTCATGCTGCAAAGCGTTGCGCCCGTGATGGTTGAACCTGATCTTGAAATGCCGGGCAGGATGGCAACGCCTTGAACAAAACCGATAAACACCGCATGATACCACTTCATTGAAGGAACGGTAAGTTTGCATTCGACTTTCTGACGTATAAAATCGCAGAGCACAAGCAGCGCCGCCGTGAAAAGAAAACAGAAGCCGAGCAGACTGCCTTCGTTCGCCGCATCGATGACATCTTTGAATACGAGTGCCATAACCGCGGTTACGAGTGTCGCAACGATCATCCAGATCCAATACTTTGCCTGCTTCACCGGGTGGAGCAGCATTTCAATGATGCGTTTGCGGTAAACAACAAGCACCGCTGCCAAAGTGCCGAGATGCAGCATGACGGTGAAGAAAAGTCCGCCGTCCGATATGCCGAAGATTTTTTGAAGCAGCAGGAGATGACCGCTGCTTGAAATCGGAAGAAATTCGCAAAGTCCCTGAACAAGACCCAGGATAATTGCAATAAAAGCGTTCATTTTTTGTTCGCCCCCGAACAGCGGAGGCTCTCCCTTCAACTTTGTTTGCAGACCCGCGAAACCTGTCGAATTGCCGCATCGGAAAAAACGGCTTAATCAACACAGGCTGCAATGAAATTATATTTGTTTTTTTCGAAACGATTCGATTTACTGCGAAAAAAGGTTGAATCTTCATCCTTTTTCGCGAAAATAAGCTTAAACCGGCGTTTTCTTCGGAAGGCTGTCAATCTGACAGGAACTCCCGATTTTTATGTTTGACGGTTGAAAACCGTGAAATCAATAATAGCTGGGTCCGGAATTCCATGCGTTGTCAAACGCAAGAATAAGACCGGCATACACGAAAATCATAAGAAGGGTCAGAACTGCACCGATTGCAATTCCCGCAATTGCAAGGCCGCGTCCTTTTTCCGAACGTTTATTGCATTGACAAAGTCCGATAATGGATAGAATAAGTCCCACGATGCCGGGCAGGCCGAAAAAGAAGTTAAAAATAATTGCAGCGCAGGAAAGCGAGAAGCCTGCAATGCTGAGTCCGTTATAATTTGCGGAAGGCGCGCACGGCGTGCAGTCCTGCTGCGGCGGGGTGTAGTTGAATTGATTATACCACGACTGCTGCGAATTCTGCTGTGAGTCCTGCTGAAAATCCTGCTGCGAATTCTGCTGCGAATTCTGCTGAAAATCCTGCTGCGAACCCTGCTGTGAATCCTGCTGCGAATTCTGCTGTGAATCCTGCTGAAAATCCTGCTGAGCAGAACTTTGATCATTGCCTTGGGTGAAGCTGTTCAACTGAGCACCGCAGTTGGGGCAGAACGATGCGTTTGCATCAAGGATGTGGTTTCCGCAATTTGGGCAAAACATTTTTTGTTCCTCCGTGTTTGAATTGAATTCGAGTCACATGCAATGTGATTTAAATTCAATAATATTATACAGCACACACAGGGGATTTTCAAGGGGGCGGGGCATTTGTGCAAATGAAAGGGTCTTTTAAACGAACCCCGTTTCGACGCAGTCTCTTGACAACCGTATACTGCGGATTTAGAATATCCCCGCGGGGTAACCGCAGTTTCCAAAATCGCAATTTTTCGGACAAAAGGAACATCGGCTTCCGCTTTTGCTGACAAAATTTTTGGGAGGATTTTGCGGTATCGCGGCGGCATTGCTGCTGACGGGAAAAGCAGAGCGGCGGAGAAAGCTCAACGTTCCCGAATCGGCAATCAATCTGTTGTCGAAGACAAAACAAACATTAAGTAGCGTTTGAATTTTTCGCTTGAAGAAGGGCTTTTGCTTTTTCATACTTTTTGCGCCGCGCGGCAAGCTGCTCCGCATCGATTTCGGAACAGCCCGCATAACGTGTTTCGTCCGAATTATGCGCAATGTCCGCAAGTTTGACGCGGACTGCTGTCGGATTGCTGCGGATTGCCCGGATGTAATCGAAATAGTCAATGCCGTCTTTATGCGTCAGCAGTTTTAACACATCGATAACAGCCGACGGAAATTCGGATTCAAGTTCAGAGAGTGTTATGTCCGTGTCCTCTGCAACGTCGTGAAGAAGTGCTGCGCAGACCGAAATTTCATCGGGCATTTGTTCCGCAAGATGAATGGGGTGAAAAATATAAGGCGTGCCGCATTTGTCAACCTGCCCGGCATGGGCAGCGTATGCAGTACGCATTGCCTTATTGGTGAGGAGGGTGTAAATCACGGGTCAAACGATCCTTTCGGATTTCAGTGTAAATCAGCATATTCAAGCTGAACATGAGTGCAAAAACACAAAAAACTCTCGAAACCTTCGAGAGTTTGGAGCGGGAAACGGGGCTCGAACCCGCCACCTC
>UMCE01001895.1_pt1 | contig 30222 bp, 32 predicted proteins | sample 1964191 | NCBI WGS metagenome assembly UMCE01 (sample SAMEA4835964, study PRJEB28245) | human gut metagenome | biome: gut microbiome; material: fecal sample | place: Denmark | collected 2008
AGTAAAATTTAATTATTAACATTTTAATTTGTAGACTTATGAAAAATAATGAGTTATTAAAAAAGTATGCCGGTATCTCAACCCGTATCCGCAGAATCTTTGCTTATCACTACGACCAAATCCAACGGGAAGTACAAACAGAGATTTCAACCCTTAACCCAGAATTACAGGGACAATTCATGGACTTAGTCATTGAATACATGGAAGAATCCATTAACTGGCCCGATCCCGATGACCAAGAAACATTCGAAAAACAATTACTCGGATAATGCCATGAAAACAATTGCCTACATCATGAGTACCTATCACATAGGTACTTATAACTTAGATATCAGGGATGTACTCAAATCCTATATCATTGCCAGATACTATGGATGGGAACCAAAAGAGGAAGACCTAGAGGAAATCATTTCCAATACACCCTATTTCAATTTCAACGTAGATGATGCTATCTACGAAGTCCTAACAATGCCAAGAGAAGAAATAACCATCTAAAACAAAGAACTTATGATAACATTTGAAAATATTCAAGACCTTAAGAAATTACTTCTTAATCCCTATACCATTTATACTTATGACTATGCTGATGGACTCATTATTAATGACACTACCGACTACATCGAGATTTACGAAATCGAGATAGAAGACGAACCCTTTGACGAGTTCCTTGGTAGTATTATTACCTATGCTTCAGAGTATGACTTATTCGAAAACTTGAGAGAAAATCTTATTCGCATGGATTTAACCAAAGGTGCTGATGACCAATACTATGATTATTCTCCTTCTCAGGTAGAGGCTATCCTATTCGGAATCCTTCAATTAACTCCAGAACACCAAGATATAATCGTAATTAATCTCAAAAAACACCTAAAATCCTTTATTCAAGACAAAGACCAAGCGGAAGAGATGATAACCCAATATACCTGTTATTACAATGCCATCAAGAGATGGGAATCCAATCACAAGGAAACAGAAATCCTTTATCAACTTGAGATATCAAACCTACTCGAACAATTAAAAAATAACTAAAACAATGAAAACAACAAATCCTTCATCAAGAATCACAATCAGTCAGAATGATAATCAAATACTAACCTGCAAAGTATACAAAGAGCCCAACTATATATTATCTATGTCCAATGAAGAAATATTAGAATTCATCTCTGGACTAGACTATATGGGTAACCTACCAACGGTACCAGACCCAGAGAAACCAATAGAAATCCAAGTCTCAACCATCCGACGAATACCCTTAGAACAAAACAAAGAAGTCCAAACCAAAATCAAAGAGATAATATACAATAACCTCTATGATACTCTAATAGATGAACTAAAGGGTACCATCTCTAGGTTCCAAGCCCAGTATAATATCCAAGAGATAAATCCATACCTACAGGATATACTTCAGAACCCAGAAGATCTAGTATCCCTTGCTCAACACCACAAAAGATAAATAAAAAGAATACCTAGAGCCCAGAAAACTCTAGGTATTTCTGTGTACACAAACCAAGTAATAATCAATTACCTCCCAAAACAAAATAAAAACCAAGTATACAGATACTAGGTACACAACCCACCTACCCCACTCCCAACAAAGAAATATACAAATAACAAGGTACACATCATATACACCTAATCTGAATATACAGATATCACTAACTAAGATACAAATCCCCTATATCACAATCAATATACATAACTAATACTAATATACATATCTTAGGATCTTGGTTTATTCCTTTTCTGTGTACCAACGGGGGTTTTTCGAAAATGTCAGGAACATACCCATTTGGCTGCGGGTCTACTATACAAACACTATAGCTCTCAAAATTTAAAGTACTAAATCCTTAAGGCCCCAAAGGCCATTTTAGGCAATAAAATCACCATACATGGCCCCTCAAATCACAGAAAAGCAAAAAGTACACTCTGGCAATAGTTTTTGAGATACGTATATGAGCCTTTTTGACACGTAGCTATTTTAGTAACGCCTATATATAATATACTAATATGAGTGGGATTTAGATACGTATGTATTTTAGCTTCACACGTGTAATTGAAAAGTGTTCTGTTTGGCTAGTTTGTGTAATCTAGGATTTAGGTTGTAATTTTGTGTACCTAGACTCGGATTTTAATTGCCAAGAGGCTAGGATTTATATTAAAATTGTGTACCTAGAGGGGCCATTTTAGGCTCGGATTTTATAAAACTGGGTACACAAAATATGCCATAAATGGCCTCGGATTTAATAAATTTCTAGGCAATCAAGGGGCTATTTTTAATTGCCATCCTAGTAATATTGTTGTTAATTGCATAAGTATTTATATTATGGTTATTTTAGATAATTCTAGGACATTAGGGGCCTTCGAAAGGCAATCAAGGATATTGCATATTTAAAATATTGTTCTTATATTTGCATCAAATAAATATAAAGTATTAATCATTTTAATTTTAAAGTTATGTTTACTATTCAATCAAATTCAATCCAAACTATTAAAGAGAATATTATGACCTACTTTAACGGTACCCTCCAAGAATTTACCTACTTACATGAACAAGTAACCGAAATCTCTAACCCGGATGAATCTTACTTAGGTACTCTTAACTTATTCTTCAAAGAACCTGTTACATCAAACGATGAACAAACCTATTTCGAAGAATCCGATGCTTTTGAACAATACGTTAAGGATTACATTAACAATAACATTATCCAACTTCAAGAACTAAATGGTAACGGGCATTACATTGCTAACGATAACGGAGATACCATCCAGGTACATTTCAACGATTACTCTCTTTTCATTATCATTACTCTAACTGGTCAGTACTAATACCTTGAACGAGAATATTGCGAATACTAACCCTATAATACATATATCACAATGGAAACCAATTTCGAATACCTAGCCAAGATTCTCAAGGATGATGCCATTGACACCTGGACTCTAAGAGAACAAGAAGAAATAAATAAACTAGACCTAACCCAAGGCCTACATATTTTCTTATACGATATCTATACCGGTATTATATCCTATTGCCAAACGAATAAACCCACAAACCAAGAACCCATATATGAATCAGAACATATAATAATCCTAGACTCAGATAGTACCATAGGTTGCCAAGAATAATAATATTGCCCAGGCCTAACTAAGGTACCTGGGCTTTTCTATGTACATACCTAAGAGGCCATCTATAGACTTCATATAATTACCTAAGAGGTACTAGAGCTTTACTACACATATACTTACTAGCCCTATATAAGAACCCACTAGGCCTATCTATAGATCTTATAAGGCTTACCTAAGTACGCTAACTATCGACCATATATGGCCTTCAGGTAATAGGTATATAATATACAGATATTCTATAGCCACTTAAAAGGCCCTCCGAAAATCTCCTAGAATCTTCTGGCCATGGGGATTTAGTACGAGGATTACCAAGAGGATATGGTAAGGGAACCATAGATGGCCTTAACCTTGTTATCATACAGGTATTATATAGCGGACAACGTGCGGCCTAAATTGCCCGCCCAGAGGTTAATGAGTAAAAATTTGATAAAAATTTTTGATAATAAATAATGTATGCGCAAATAATAAAATTTTTGAGATATGCAAATATTTTCTGAAAATTATTCTTAAAATAATAAAATTCATTTTTAACAAAAAATTTTCTCGAATTTTTTTGTAGATTAAAATAAAGTCCTTATCTTTGCAATGTCAGAAACGATAAGAGTTCTAAAATTTAATAAGAAAAATTTTCAAAAAAAAATCTTTGAAAATTTTGCAGATTAAAATAAAGTCCTTATCTTTGTATAGAGAAATAAAAAACCTTTTCGAGTTTCTAATAAGACTTGAATTTTTTATCGAAAAGGTTATAATAAAATAAATTCAAAAATTCAAGCATTTTATTATGACACAAGAAAATTTAGTTTCAGTTAATGAAAGTGCAAATGTTGAAAATTCTTCAAAAGAAAAAATCAACAAAGTGAGTGTTAAAAAAGCTAAAGCACAATCTAAAGCAAACAATATTCTTTATAAGGATATTCTAGCTAATTTGAATAAGTCCACTGAAGGACTTTTAAAAACTTCTTTTGGGGTCAAAAAATCCGATATCTATAAAGAAGAAATTTTTTCAAAACTTTCAGATAAAGAAAAAAAAGTTGCTCGAAAGAAATTCCGTAATACAATTCTTTCTTTATCTGAAAGTTTGACACAAGAAAGAGACAAAACTCGCTTAGAAAAACTAAAAAAAGCGTTTTTAGATTTTTACAAACAAGTTTACAAAGTAAATGATTTTTCGCTTTCTTCTGTTTGTTCTGAAAATATGAAAGAAACAAACAAAGAAATTTTGAAAAAGGCTTTACAAATCGTGAAAAAATAAATCAATGTTTAACTAAAGTAGGGATTTAGTTCCCTACTTAAAAATTATAAATCATTATGAAAACTATTAAATTTTTACAAGAAAGTTTTGAAACAAAAGAAAGATTCCAACAAGAAATTAGCATTAAATATTCTTATAATCGAGATACAGTAGAGAGCATAGATTTTCGTATTAATCAACGCAATATTAGATATTTTTACGAAGCTATGCAAAATTTTGAAAATTCTTTAGTAAACGAGTTCAAAGAAAAGAAAAATAATTTTTGTGATGCAAAGCAATTTTTAGAAAACATTAATGATTTCGATAAAATTATTTTTGTAATAATTACTTACATGAAAACATATTTTGATTTCTGTAAAGATTATTCTAAAATCAGTTTACATGTACATTTAGTCCAATTTGATTTTACTACGAGTGTTTTAATTCAAGGTTTCTATAATTATACTCATAGGGATTTAAGTTTTTCTACTAAATTAGAATCCCAAGTATTAAATTCTGAAAATGAATTGCTACAAGAAAAATTAGACCTAATTAGAGAAGAAATTTGTGAATTAATTGGAGTAAACCCCAATTTAGAAAAACAAGGTCATGAAGATAATTACGTGTTTAATTTAAATATTGAATCTGATAATCAAATAGGATTTTTTTTACAAGAAACTGAATTATAATTAATTCTTAAAATTTTTTAGAAAGTAAGGGAATGTTTGTCCCTTACTTTTTTTTTGACTTATTCTAAATAAGGGGTACCGTACCCCGCATTTAGTACCTGGTATTTTTAGGCTTTCGTATTAAGGGGTACCTTGAACACAAACCACGAATTTACTACCACAACCTCGTATTAAGGGCATTGCCTAGAAAAGCCTTGAACACACACTAAAATTTCTACACACGTTAAGGGCATACCAAGACACAACACACAAAAAAGCCAGAGAATAAAAACATCCCTGGCATTCATCCTACAAAAGAATATTCAATATCTCTTTAATCTTATTCTTCCCAATAATCCTTCTACCATTCCTTACTTCATAAAAGAAAACATAATACTTCTGAACAATACACCATAACCGATCACCTCCTTCTAATAAAGGTTCTATTCTCATCATATCTCCCGGATCAATCCAAATCTGATACCAAATACTCTTACCTTCAGAACATCTTAAGATTCTCTTTTCACTATCTTCTCTTAATCTATCAATCCTTACCATACTCTTCCTTAATCCTTTCCAAATCCTTTAAAGCCAATTTCAAAACCTTAATCCTATGTGGGATATACTTTTTATAGGGAGGGAACCAATACCCAAATACCCTATTATCAAATACTAAACTTAAAGGAATCTCAACCTATTGTATACCTTTAATGGTATGAAGTTTCCCATTACTTAAGAGATATTCATTAGAACAAAAATACGTACCATGCTCTAGAAGAAACCAGATATTGGTAATACCAAACCTTTCAGGTTGGAACCAAGGTTTAATTACCCAGTGCCAAAATCAATTACCTTGATTATCTCATATTTCACCTTCTCATAGTTTTCGAATATCCTCATCTCTATGGTGAAGTCATTCTTTGCTTTTTCATCTATATTGCTCATGATACTAATCCATATAAGAATATTATAAACCAAACCACTAGGATAAAGATATAAGGGATTGCATACTTCTTAAATGGGTATCCCTCTATCCCATCATTGAGGGCATATATAAATACTATGGGCCATAGTAACATCATTAATGCTACTCCCAGTAATTTAAACCAAGTAAAGCCAAGGCATACTAGAGCATCAAAATTCATTGAGCTACCCTTATAATTACCGTGACTATCGAAGTGATAGTAGTTCTTAGGTTTTAATACTTGCTCAGATCCTAGGTAGGGTGGTAGGTCCTTTTTAATGAACCTACCCTTGCTATCTCTTGCCCTTTCTCTTAGAAGTTTGGGAGCAGATAAATCTTCGTCGTAATCTTTAATTCTAGCCATTGTTTTTCTTTTTAAAGAATATTAGGTAAATAGGGAATAAAGGTAATACTAACCAGATTGTAAGGAATAATAGATGAGGTCTTATCATCCTGATTTCTTGACATAACATCTTGGTTAGAAGTATAGAGGGGATTAGGCATATCCCATAGATTATGCCTAATATTATCCAAGTACTATTCATTAAGTTTTTCGATTAGTTTTTTAAGTTTCTTATCTAATGTTATCACTTTCTCAGTGGTTTCATCATCCTTGTGTTTCCCGTTATCATCCAACCATTTTTTGATTGCCTCTAAGGATTTCTTGGATTGGTGATATGCAACAAAGGCATTGTACTTCTGTTCATTCTCTGTAGTACAAGGTAGGATTATTGCATTACCTTTCCCATCTAATCGAGTAAATTGACCCTCTAGATTTGTTGTTCTAGTAATTATTACCTTATTAGATAATATTGCAGTACCATTCTTTTTATCGATAGATACTACGTTTGCCTTTTCCATTAGGGTTTTGTCTTGGTAAATTACCGAGTTACCCTCTTTGAGTTTTATTACTTCTTTTTTCATATAAATAATGTATTTATTTCGTTATACAAATATACTATTTTATTTTTAAATATCAATCATTATTGAATAAATTCTGCAAATCTTCTGAGGTTATCCCATGCTGACGATAGTAGTCGTATTCCCAAGGATTGAGAGGTTTGCAATTGACTGGGTATTCGTCTCTTAATTCGAAAGGCAAATAGCCAAGAAATTCTATACTGTTGAAATACTGTACCTTACCATCAGTAAATAAGAAATATTTCAAGGGTCTATCGATTGCCTTACCGAAATTACTTCCTATTAATCTGATATCCTTGTTGGCAATGTAAACATGATACTTATCAGTTATCAAATATACCTGGGTATTCCAGGGTTTCTTCGATTCATCTAAGGTTTTCCTAAACCAATCAACCATAATCTGTTGTTTCTTTCCTATATCCATAATTAAATTATTTATTCATTGATAAATAGAACTCGATATACCTACCTAAGAAAGGCTACAAGCAATACTTTATCCTCTTTAATGTAAACTCTAAGAATTTATATTATGGATAAACTTACTAACGAATTAATTGCCAAGGTTGCAAACAAGTTAAACCTTGAACCAGCTCTGTTAAAGACAGTAACTGTAGTAGAATGTGGTAATCGAGACGGATTTTTACCCTCTGGTAGACCTCAAATTCTCTTCGAGGGTCATGTAATGTGGAAATATTTGAAGATAAAACTCGATGGAGAAGGTAAAAGAACCTATTTATACGATCTAGCCAAGAGAAATCCCAGTCTGGTTTATCAGAAATGGACCAAAGAATTCTACTTAGGAGGTGAAGGAGAGTGGAAAAGACTTGAAGCAGCTCGTAAAATTGATGAAAACTGTGCTAATTTAGCTACTTCTTGGGGATTGGGACAGATTATGGGCTTCAATTATCAGCTTTGTGGATGTCAATCAGTAGATGAAATGATCCAAAAGATGTCTGAATCTCATGAAATGCAGCTAGAAATGATGTACCATTTCCTCTATAACTCTGGTTTGGTGAAACATTTGAAGGCAAAAGACTGGGATGCCTTTGCAAAAGGATATAATGGTCCTGCCTACAAAGAGAATAACTACGACCAAAAGCTAAGAAATACATATGAAAACTTCAAGGATAAGCTATGAAAGTAATTTATAACAATATTATACCTTTCAAAGGATATAAAGCCATCAATTTATTGGGTTTGGTATTCGTAAGGAAAGGAGCTAAATTTACTGAGGTGGATTATAACCATGAACACATTCATTCAAAGCAAATGGCAGAGATGTTATGGATATTTTTCTACCTTTGGTATGGAATCGAGTACTTAATCATTCTTTGTTTTGCTAAATGGAACAAGCAAAATGAAAGGTATCATGATGTAAGCTTTGAAGAAGAAGCTCATAATAATGATTCAAATCTGGATTATCTTTCAACTAGAAAGCATTATGCTTGGTTCAAATACATAAAATTGAGAAGTTATAAGAAATGAAAGAAGACTTAAGAGTACTGGGAGTATGTGGAGGGCAAGGAGCCCTCCTATTCCCTTTTAAAGATAAACTTATTGGGAATATTGAACCCAGAGGAGTATTTCATACAGCTAAAGAAGAGCAATGGAAAGCTAATTTCAAGGGTATACCTTTCTTAAAAGGCTATGAATTACCCAAAGATTGGCATCCAGATATTATATTATCTAGCCCAGATTGTGGTAGTTGCTCAGTTATGAGGTTATCTAAATCAAAGACTCTTGGTGACCCTAAAAGTAATAAAAGTATACAACTAGTATTTCAGTCAATTCAATATTACGAACCTGCTCTCTTTCTTATAGAAAACCTACCAAGACTACTATCTCTCATTTCTAAAGAAATGTTAATGGACTTCTTTAAGAACTATAAACTTATTTTTCACGAAAGAAGCGTTTCTGACTTCGGAAACTCCCAAGTATCAAGAAAAAGATTAGTAATTATCGGAGTTCATTTAGACAAGGGAAAAGAGTATTTGGATTCTTTTAATGAAGTATTCCAAGTAAATACTCCAAAACTTACTAGAGATTTACTAGTACAAGCCCCACAGGAAGCTTTAATTCCATTCTCTGATAAAGTTTTAGCCATGTATGATTATCGGAAATTACCTGAAAAGAAAAATCTTACAGTCAGACAAGTAAGACAACTTTGGACTCATGATTTCAAAGATGAAAAGAAATGGCCAATCAAAACTGCTAAGATGAGTACTCTCCCGGGAGTATATCGATTGGAAGATGATAAACCGCCTTTAACACTCAGACCTTCTGATAGGCAATTTAGACCGGATGGGTATCCTTTAGGTATTTATGATTTCAAGGCAATTATGGGTTTCCCAGAAAATTACCGAGTGTTTATTCGAGGATTTGCAACTTGGGATTCTAAGACTTATCATTACTGGTTGAATAAGGCTAGGTATACCTTGAGTAAAGGCTCAGTATATGAAGTGGGATTATGGTTTAAGGCTTGTATATAATTATACTTGTATATACTTAAGTGGCCTAATACCTTCCCAATTCCCATCTTAACTTACCCATTAGGATATTCCTTCCTTCGGAAGGAAGGTATCTTTAGCTAAAGCTAAAGCTACTGTGCACGACGCGTTAAATTATATTATAAAAGAAGCCATACTCTTCGAGGTACCAAGTTTACTATGGAACATAAACAAACCTAAAACTCAAGAAATATGGAAAATTTGAAATTAACTCATGAAGAATTAACTCATGAAGAACGAAGAATACTTAAGTTAAATGGAATTCTTCCACAATCAATTGCTAAGCTGGTTAAGTCTAAAGTTATACGATTAGCTTTCAAATTAGGCAGTAGAATCTCAATGAGAGAATCTGAGAAATGTTATTTCATTGGAATCACTTTACCAAAATCTGAAAGCTTAGATCTGGAGTTATTTGAAGAACTGAAGAATAATGCTAATGAACTCAAAGAAATCATTCAAAAGTCTAAATTATGAAGAAGCTTAAAGTTGCCATGATAGTCCTTTTACTAGGATTTACTATTTACCTTTGCTTCAGGAATTACAAACTGAATCAACAACTCAGTATGTTACCTGATAAAGAGATCATTCAACATACTGATACAATTTATTTGAGGAAAGATTTCCTGCCAATTTCCTACGATAATTTACTTAACCCAAGTAGAATCCTTCTCTACAATTCTCCGCATTCTTCGGTTAGCCAGGGTTTATGCAGTACCGATTCAGCAGAGATATCAGAGAAGGATTCTCTTGTTCAATTAGTAATCGATAAGAATCAACTTACATTGAGTTTCCTTAATCAAAATTCAGGAATTTATTCTAGTAGGTTATTCAATATCGACACTAATAACTACAAGTATTCTTGGTATAACGGAAAACTTACCACACAAGAAATCAAATCTAGAATAAGATTAGTTCCTTATGTTTATGGTAAATACCGACCATTTAACAATTTATGGGATTTGGGAACAGGAATTTCAATCGAGACTAAGAGATTTAATTACAAACTGGGGATAAACAGTTTTTATTACCCAAGATATTTCTCAGGTATCAAAACTGATTTAGAACTGGTAGTAACTTATAAATTTTAGATTTTATGGCAAAGAAGATACAGGAAACACCCACTAACCTTACAAGAGAAGAATTATCTAATCTATCTAGGGTTACAACGGATGTTTTCTTTTTCAGTCTTTTTTGTTATGTGATACATCCAGTGAGAGGAAAGGTTCGATTTGAATTATATCCGTATCAAAAAGCCGTACTATACCAATTTATACTCCAGAGATTCAATATCTTGTTAAAGTTCAGGCAAGCGGGTATTACAGAACTTATATCTATGTACTGCTTATGGCTGGCATCATATCATCCTAATAAGAAGATAAACATTATCTCCATTAAGGATACAACAGCTAAGAAGGTACTTAAGAAGATTAAGTTCATGTATAAGAATCTTCCATGGTATATGCAAACCCCGATAATCAACGGAAGAACTGGGGAATTTGGTTCTGCCTCTATGATTGAATTCGATAATGGTTCATTCATAGAATCCATCCCAACATCTTCAGAAGCCGGTCGTTCAGAATCTCTTTCTCTCCTGGTAATTGATGAGGCTGCAATCGTTCGGTGGGCTTCAGCTATTTGGGCAGCTGCCTTCCCTACGCTTTCCACCGGAGGTTCAGCCATCATCAATTCTACTCCATACGGTATGGGTAATTTTTACCATTCAACATGGGTAGATGCTATAGCTGGAGGTAATCCTTTCAATGCTATTCGATTATATTGGCAGATGCACCCAGAACGGGATCAATCTTGGTATGATCAAATGGCTTCTGCATTGGGTCCAAAAAGAACTGCTCAAGAAATCGATGGAGACTTTCTTTCTTCAGGTAATACAGTATTTGATATGGCAGATATCAAGGCTATCGAAGATTGCTTAAGTGATTATCCAGTTTTAAAATATCGTTTCAATCGTCAGTATAGACAATTCAACGAACCAGATCCAAATAAACAGTACTTTATCGGTGCAGACGTTGCAACAGGTAGAGGTTCAGACTATTCTTCTTTTACTTGTATGGACAAGCTGGGAGAGGAACAAGTTGTGTATAAGGGAAGAATGGCAGTAGATAAATATGCTAGGTTACTGGGAGATACTGGGCAATTATTTAATTTTGCTATTGTAGCTCCAGAATCTAACGACGTTGGGTTAGCAGTAACTTCTGCTCTTCAATCAGAAGGTTACCCTAACCTATACTACTATCAAAAGCTTCTGAAAAAGAAAGGTAAGTCTAGACCTGAGGTTGATAAATCTCCGGGTTGGTTAACTACCCAAAAGAATCGTTCAGTAATTATAGAGGGTCTAGAACAAGATATTCGAGAAGAGAATATTATTGTGAAGGATCCTTTCTTTGTTCAAGAAGCTCCTACCTTTATATATGATGGTTTGGGTAGACCCGTAGCCATGGGTAAACACAGAAATAATACTTCTGCTGTAGATGTGGATTTGGAAGGAGATGTTTATTCTGATGATGATATATTTGGTAAAGCAATTTGTAATCACATACGAAAAGGAAAAACTAATGTAATAATACAACCGAAATGAAAATTCTTAAGTTTTTTGGATTCGATAGAAGGAATCGATCTCCAATACAAGAAAACAAGGCTAATCCTCCAAGTAAAAAAGAGGAGGTACCTATTTCACCCGGTAGAGTATCGGAACCGGATGATGACCCAGGTAACTTCATTCATACATTGAAAGGCTTAACTCAGATGGTTACGCCTTCTTTTCGTGTTGAAGTGATTCAGCTTTTAAGGGATTTATATAAAGTGAATCCAGATGTTAACATAGCTTTACAGGACATGTTTAAGCTTGCTAATACTGGTCACAACATAACCTTCCCTAATAATACCGATAAAGAGGCTGATAAGATGAGAGATCATCTTTCTAAGGTATCCTCTAAATGGTCTAACTATACTGCCGGTATGGATGGTTTGGTAAACAAGATGATAGTTCAATTGATGATTAGTGGAGCTATCTCAGTAGAAGCTGTACCAAATGAAAAGTTAGAGGGTCTAGCTACTGTATTATTCCTCAAACCAGATAGGATAGTATTCAAAAGAGAGAATAATGGTGTATACAGTCCATATCAGAGGAACACTCTTTGGAATGGCTCGAATAAGCAAGATTATATCAAACTTAATACAGAGACCTACTGTTATGTTGGTATGTATAATGATACTGATGAACCTTACGGAATACCTCCTTTTATGGCATCTTTGGATTCATTAAAGGGTCAGCATGATATGAAAACTAACTTTAAACATATCATGGAAATCTGTGGTATGGTTGGTTTTCTAGAGGCTTTGATGGAAAAACCACAACAGAAACCTAATGAAAATGTAGAAGCTTACACTAGAAGATTAAATAGGGAGCTAATACGTTTGAAACAGAATGTAAGGGAAGGTATGAAGGATGGAGTAGTAACTGGTTACATTGATGACCACCAGTTTAAACTTAACTCTACTTCAAAAGAGATGAGCAATATTGATAAACCCTGGAATATGAACCAGCAATCAGTTGCTAATGGTTTGGGAGTAAATGGCAACCTAATTGGAGTACAAGCTTCCATTGGAGAAGGAGCAACTGGTATTATGCTTTCTAAGCTTATAAGTCAGCTAAAGAATATCCAAATGATAGTTTCTTATGTTCTTAAGTTTATTTATGAACTAGAACTACGTCTGGCTGGCTTTGAGTGTAAGGGAATATCCATTACTTGGGGATCATCCACTATCTCTGATGAGGTTAAAATCCAACAGGGTAGACAATATAAGATTCAGAACCTTGACTTACTTTACAAGGCAGGTATCATTTCTCAATATCAATATGCTTGGGAAATGGGTTATGATTCTCCTTCAGAAGAAGAACCAAGAGTTTCATTGGAAGACCAATTTGCTAAGGGAGGTAATTTAGACCCACAAGAGGGTACTAAGAAGAAACAGAGACAGGATGATAAGAATCAATCTGCTCGTAGATCAAGAGATAAAAATAACCCGGCTCCTTCACGAGGAGATCAAAATACTAAATCAAGATGAGTAAACCGATTAATAAAAAGAACAGAGAACATTTGGATTCTTTAGTGATAGGTAGTGGTCATACTATAATGGCTGGGTATATCCCAACATCCATAGAACCACAAACCTTCTCTGAGAATTTTTATAAATGGGCTCAAACTTCTAAGGAGTCAGTTAGTCAATTTGGTTTTTGGGGAGGAGAAATAGATTATAATACCTATTATCCTGACTTGAAGCCAGAAGAACTTACTCCTAAAGATGAGGAGTTTATTGAACCAATGTTCAGATTATTATCTGCAACTATTGTGTCTAAGAACTGGAACCCTACCGATTTTGGTCAAAATGGGGTATTAAAAGCTTCTATGAGAATGCTCTTAGGACAAACAGTAAACTGTGACCATGAGACTAATATTGGTAATGCTATTGGAGCTGTATCACAAGTTATCTGGCAAGATGAATACAAGGATGGTTCTTTTGTTATTCCTGCAGGTATTAATGGTATATTAAAGATTGATGGTAAAGCAAATCCGAGAATTGCTAGAGGCATTCTTATGGATCCCCCCTCTATCCATTCTAATTCAGTAACAGTACAGTTTAAGTGGGATAAATCTCACCCAAATATGGAAGATAATGAATTCTACCAGAAATTGGGTACCTATGATTCTAAGGGAGTTATGGTACGAAGAATAGTTACTGAAGTAGTAAGATACTTAGAAACCTCTTTGGTATCTCATGGAGCTGATGCTTTTGCTCAGAAGATTGGGGATGATGGTAAAATCATTAATCCCAATTTTGCCAAGAGAACTTGGGCTTCATACGAAGAATATAGAGATGATAAGTCTAAACAGTATTTCTTCTATGATACGAAAACTGATCTAGCTTTGTTCAGTGAAAATAACGATACTTCCCAATCTTATGATGATAATCAAGGAAATCAAAATCCTAATAATAAAGATATGAATGAACTACAAAAATTTTTAGAAAGAATCTTTGGTAAAGATTGCCTTACTCTTGCCGAAGGTACAGAGATGAATGAGGAAACTGCATTTGCAGCCATTCAGGAATTGGTTAATTCTCGTAACACTCTTCAGACTACTGTGGATAACTTAACTACAGAAAAAACTTCTCTTACAGAACAGGTTACTAATCTGAATGCAGAAGTTGCAAATCTGAAGGAAATGGCTCAGGTAGGTAAAAACCACATTGCATCTCTCCGTGAAAATGCTGTTGCAACCTATAAAAAACTTATGGGTAACAAAGCTGATGAAACTATCGTTACAATGTTGAATGCCGAAACTACCGGCATGGTAACTTTGATCTCTCTTACTAAAGATTACCAAGCTCGATTGGAAGAAAAATTCCCAATGACCTGTGCTAAATGCGGTTCTCACGATGTAAGCCGTGCTTCTTCTGCAACTGAGGCAGAGGATAAATCCGATAACAAAGCTACTGCTCAGAATTCCGAAAAGAGTACTGAAGAGATTCTGAAAGGTATCTATTCAAACAAATTAAAATAATCTCTAAAATAAGAAGAATATGAATACACATCCTACTACTAAGCTGGTAAATCAGGATCAACCGATGACTCTGTTTGGTGAAAAAACTCCCAGAGCGGTGATCTATAAGAGCGAATCTAACAAGTTGCATCAGGCTTTCTGTGTAAAAGAAAACAAAGTTATTCATCAGGGTATGCCGGTAGCTTTGGATACCGATGGTAATATCGAACCCTATATCCCGGGTGGAGATGGCAGCCAGGTTTATCTGGGTATAGCTGTAACTGACAACATTAACCCTGCTTATCAGGCTCAAAGAAATTTCCCCGTAGAAGTAACTGTAGCTGTAGAAGCTTTCATGGTTGTAAACTGGGTAGCTAAAGAGGCTATGGAATGTGGTTATGTAAAACCCACAGATACCCTGTTGATCGACCGTTTCATCACTGCTGAAACTTCAGACGATGAAACAAAATTCATTAGCATCGTACCGGCTGATGAAGCTAATGATATTATTCAAGTATTGGTACGCTAATCATTAACTGAACATTAAAAGAACAATGAATACAGAATTTGCACAATTGAAAATGGAAGACCTTAGAAAGGAACTTCCGGAAATGGTAAGAAGTTTGGAAGCATACCGTCAGGGTTCCAACAACACATTGCCTATTGAAGTTACTCTGGAAGAACTGGTACAGGGTAAATATGGTGTATCACAGGATGCCTTCTTTGAAAAGTTGGGCATTAATCCGAAGATTGATACAATGCAGAACATCTTCACTATGCCGCAACAGAATATCCGTTGGATTGTACCGGAAATCATCCGTGCTGCTATTACAACAGGTATGCGCCAGGCACCTTTCTACCCGAACATCATTGCTTCAGACCAATCAATTAATGGTTTGCAGGTAACTATGCCGATGGTAAATATGTCGGATGCTGCTCCCGCTAAGGTAAATGAAGCAGAAACAATTCCTTTGGGAGATGTAAGCTTCGGACAGAAATCAGTTTCTCTGTTCAAAATCGGTAAAGGATTTAAACTTACTGACGAAGTTAAAAACTACGTTTCAATCGATGTATTGGGAATCTATCTCCGTGACTTTGGTATTCAGTTGGGTTATGCTATGGATACTTTGGCAATGGATGTTTTGATGAACGGTAACAAAGCTGATGGTTCTGAATCTGCTCCGGTTATTGGTGTATATGAAACAACCAACGGTATTACTTATAAAGACTTGTTGCATATCTGGGTTCGTGCTGCTCGTATGGGCCGTAATTTTACTACTATGATTGGTGGTGAAGACCAGGCTATCGAGATGTTGAACTTGCCTGAATTTAAAGAACGTCACTCAGGAACTACAGAAGCTACACTGAATATCAAGTCTCCGGTTCCCAACAAGGCTGACTTCTATATTCACCCGGGAACTCCCGATCAGCAGTTGTTGATGGTAGATACCAGTGCTGCCTTGATTAAGCTTACTGCTAAACAGTTGATGCTTGAATCAGAAAGAATCGTATCTAATCAGACTGAAGCTGTATATGCTTCTCTGACTACAGGTTTCTCTAAGATGTACCAGGATGCTGTTCTTCTGTTGGCAGCTAACAAGAAATTCTCTGAAGCTGGATTCCCGAGCTTCATGAACATTGACCCATACCTATTGGTTAACTTAGAATAATATCCGGGATTTCTTCATTGTATTTTTGTCTAATTTCTCCCCGAACAGTTTCAATCCATTCTGTTCGGGGTTTTATATTATAACCTAAAATAAAAGATTATGGCTACTACTTATATTGTAACAGTTGGAACTAATGCCTACAGTTTTAACGACCAGGTAACTGGTATTTCAATTGCAAAAGGCGAAGAGAGAGAACTTACTGCTCGTCAGTATAGAACAAAACGTATTCAGAAAGCTTTAGTTTCTGGCCACTTGGTTTTAGTTCCTGAAAAGAACAAAGTTAACAAGTATACTGCTGAGGATATCGAAAAGCTTGACAAGAAGCTAGCTGCTCAGTTTGCAAAGGGTATGGAAATTAGTAAGATTGCCAAAGCTTATTCACTTGAAGAAGCTAAGCTGATTGCTAAGAAACATGAAATCGAAGCTGATCCGAAAGATACCGTAAAAGATATCCTTGAAGTTTTACTTGAAGATTTCGAAGAAAACAAAGAATAAACAAATCCGAATATAAATGAAAAAGAATCTAGACTTCACATATGTAACATCAGGTCTGGAAGTTTCATTTAGAGTATTAACCAAAGTCCCGGCCAAATCCATTTTTGACTGGGACTTTGGCGATGATAAGGGAGAGGTTTTCAATGGTGGAAGACATCAATCTTACTCTTATGAGAAGTCTGGATTTTATGATGTAACCTTACATGTCACTAATTCTGATGGATTAGATTTGACTTGTACTCGAACTGTAGTTGTATGTAATTATGGGCATACTACTCTTCAGGATACCATCTACAATTTAATAGATAGGCATATTCCCAAAGAATTGCATGAGAGTATGACCATAGAAGATAAAACTGCATACATAACTAAATGGCAATTATATATCTTCCCACTAGTAAACCATGTTATACCACCAGATAAATATAATGATGAATTATGGTATGAGGGACTAGAAAACCAATTAATTATGGAATTGGCTGTATGGGATTATCTCAATATACAAATACAAAATATCCTGTTGGTTGCAGGAAATAGTTTTAGAGAAATTATCTCCACTGAATCCACTGGACCAGACCAAGATGGTGATTCACCTGGAGAACATGCTAGAGGAGATAGGATAAAGCAAATTACTACAGGTCCTACTGAGGTACAGTATTATGATAAGATATCCGAAAGTGTATCTAGCTTATGGAGTACTTATTCAAAGATGATTCAACCTGGAGGGTATATGGATGAACTAAGAAAGAATCTATGTATGCTGGCATCTAGGTTAGAGATATACTTACCATTCTGTGATCAAATTGAACGGTTAGTAGTACCCAGAGTAGTAAATCATAGAAAACCAACTCCTTTGGGAGGACCTAATCCAACAGCTCCTCTCAATAAAGCAAGTAAACCTTCGTTAACCATAATAGATAAGAAATCATGACAAAAGAACCTTGGAGAATGGTTAAGAACCATTCTTGGAATAGGTATAAAAAGATTATCACTGATTTCTTAGACTGGGATGCTGGAAGACAAACAATTACTTGGGCTAAACACGTTAATCAATATCTAAATCATGCCGAGGATGATAGCCCAAGATATTATAATATTCCCATAGAAGCTTTATGCTACTACAATGCTTTTAGGAACTGGCCAATAAATAAAGCCACAGTTTCTGGAGAATTAGATGATGAGAACCTTTCTATACTTATTTCAAAGAATTACATAGAACAAATCGGATATCTCAATCAGGAAGGTTATTGGAACTTTAACTGGTCCGAGGATAGATTTGTTATCAATGGGATAGTATATAAGCCTTCTGGAGATACTCAAGTATCTCAGGCTAAAGATGAAGCTTTGGTATTCTTGGTAATCCTCAAAAGGGATAGAGATACTAAAATCAAATTCGTAGAACAAAATCCATAAAGATATGAAAATGTTAATGTTACGTTTCACCAAGCTTAACAATGTAGAAGGCGATTGGTGGGACAGTAATCTTATAATCTTGAATGGACCTTCTGGAGTTCACATAGAAATGCCTGGTACTGGTAATTCGGCTACTACCATGCAATCTATGACTGGTATGAAGTTCGTATCAAATTACCAAGATTACTTTGGAGAGGTATGGGATAAAGATATACCTCATATAGGCTTTGGCCAAGTTATTAAGTTCAGAGTTAGGAAATTACCTGATTATGCCGTAGTAGTTGGGGATATAGAGGATGGAGGAGATGTTGACCCAGATAATCCAGATGATATCCCAAATGCTTTTGCTGGTAAAGAAAAAGAATACTTCCGTGGTAATAACTCAGAACTGTTATTGGGAAAGAATAAAGTAACACCTTAAAATATATACATATGTACGTTAGTAAATACTACACTTGCGAAGAGATTGACCAACGGCTATTACAGGGTTATTATGATGACTCTTTGGCTCATGGTTTTGTTGGAACTCTTAAAGAGTTCTGGGCATTCTTCTTATCAATTGCAAACAAGGTAGATAAGAAAGAAGGTTGGGATTTGTCAGAAAATAACTTCTCTGATGAATTGCTAGAAAAACTGAATGGAATTGAGGAACATGCTAACTACGTTACTAAAGTTTCTCAACTAGAAAACGATTTGAAATATCAGACTCAAGAACAAGTTGAGAAATATATACATGACTTAGTAGATGGTGCTGATGATGCTTTGGATACATTAAAGGAATTGGCTGAAGCATTAAACAATGACCCAAACTTTGCTACCAATATCACTAACCGATTAACTGAATTACGTACTCAATTAGAAGCTGAGGTAACTAGAGCTAAGAACCGTGAAAACGAATTAGCTTCTCAGATTAAGATTGTGAACGATAACTTGGTTAACTCAGTTAATACGTTGAATGCAACTATCATTAAAGTAGTACAAGATATTACTAGGATGATAGAAGCAATCAATGCTCGTATTCAAAAGGTAGAAGACCGGGTTGGTGATTTGGAAGTAGAAACTGACAATAACTTAACTGAAGCTAAAGAATATGCTAAGGAATTGGTAGATAAGGAAGCTGCTGAACGTAGAGCTGCTGATGAGAAACTGACCGAGGCTGTTCATCAAGTACAGTTAGACCATACTAGGGATATTGCCGACTTAAATAATAAGATTCTAACCGAGGCTTCAGAAAGAGCAAATGCAGATGTAGCATTAGAATCTAAACTGAACACCGAAATCAGTGATCGTAAAACTGCAGACCAAGAACTTGAATCCAAGATTAATGCTGAAGCTGCAGCTCGTACTGCTCAGGATGAAGTATTACACCAACAGATTGTAAAGGAAACTTCTGACCGTCAGAATGCAGATAATGGTTTACAGCAGAACATTACTCAAGAAGCTCAGAACCGTCAGAATGCAGATACTGTACTTCAGAACAATATTGATAACGAGAAAGAAACTCGAATTGCTCAAGATGAAATCCTTGACCATAAGATTGAGGATTTGAAAACTCAGGCCGGTACAGATAAAACCGAATTGCTTGAAAAACTAGAGCAAGAAAAGCAAGAACGTATTGCTGCCGATAAAGACTTAGATAATCGTAAGGTAGATAAAAGAGAAGGTTATTCTCTTACTAAAAACGACTTTACCGATATTCTCAAGGCTAAATTGGATGGCATTGAAGAACATGCTAATTATATCACAAAAGTATCTCAGCTTATCAATGATGCTGGTTATCAAACTGAAGCAGATCTTCAGGCAGCTATTGAAAAGATTATTGGGGAAGCTCCAGAGGTTCTTGATACTTTGAAGGAGATTGCAGATGCTTTGGGTAATGACCCAAACTTTGCAACTACAATTACCAAGAAATTGGCTGCTATTACCGAACAGTTGAATCAAGAAATTACTAATCGTACAGAAGCTGATGCCCAGGTACAGGCTAATGTAGATAAGGAAGTTTCTGACCGTAAGGAAGCTGATACTGCTCTTGAGGCTAAGTTGAAAGAATACGTTGATAACGAAGTAGATAAAATTACTGGTAACACTGACGGTATTCAAGCTAGTCTGAATAAGGAAATCCAAGACAGAAAAGATGCCGATGCTGCATTACAAGCTGCTATCACTAAGGAAGAAACGGATCGTAAGGCTGCTGATGCTGCATTAGATACTCGAGTAACTGCTAATGCTACCAAGATACAAGAATTGGCTTTATCTATTCAGGATGCGGTAAATACCGTTAAAAATGAACTTCAGGCTAAGATAGATGCTTTGCAAACAGAAGTAAATGCTAACAAGGCAAATATCCAACGTAATACTGACAGATTAAATGACCAGATTACTAAGGAAGCTGAAGATTATGCTGAATTAAAAGGCATGGTTAATGCAGAAGCTGAAGCAAGAGCCAATGCTGATACTAATCTTAAGTCTCAGGTAGATAAGGTAAATATCGACTTGAACACTGAGGTTTCAAAGAGAGAAGCTGGTGATACTGTTTTACAGCAGAATATCGATAAGGAGATCTCTGATAGAACTTCAGCAGATACTTTATTAGATAATAAGTTCACTGGCTTGATAAATACTGAATCTACTGCCCGGGCAAATGAAGATGAGAAAATCAATGCTCGAATCGACCAGGAGATTAAAGATCGTAAGGCAGGTGATGATGCTTTAAGCACCAGAATAGATAGCCTCAATAGTGGAGTAACCGGTTCTTTAGATGAGCTCAGGGAGAAAGTAACTAATAACACTACTGCTATTCAAACCGAAGTAGAAAGAGCTAAGGCTGCTGAACAAGCTCTTAAGGATTCTCTGACTACAGCTATGGAAAATCACAAAGATGATTTGGTAGCTATATCTAAAGATATCAATGATGAGGCTCAAAGTAGACTACAAGAAGATACCAAGCTTCAGAATAATATTGATACCGAAACCCTTAATCGTACTCAGGCAGACACTCTGTTAGAGAATAAGATTACTCAGGAAGTATCAGATAGAGTTCAGGCTGTTGAAAACTTGAATGACCGAAAGGTTGATAAAGTAGATGGCAAAGAGCTTTCTTCAAATGACTTTACCGACTTATTAAAAGCTAAGTTAGATAATATCCAGGAATTTGCTAACTACATTACTAAGGTATCTCAGTTGGAAAACGATTCTAACTATCAGAATGCCGAACAAGTAGAAGCTGCAATCCAAAAGGTTATTGGTTCTGCTCCTGGAGTATTAGATACACTAGAAGAGATTGCAAAAGCATTGGGAGATGATCCTAACTTTGCAACTACAATTACTAATAAGCTGACTGAACTTAAAGGCATTATAGATAAGGAAATCTCCGATAGAACTGCAGCTGATGAACAAGTTACTCAGAAGTTTACTGAATTAAGTACTACACTTAATGCTACAGTAAGTGAATTGAGAACTTTCGTAACAGAAACTCGTTCTGAATTATTAACAAAGGCTCAGGCTCAGGATGAATTAATTGCTAAGAATACTGCTAATATTCAACGTAACCTAGAATTAATTCAGGGATTACAAAGTAATCAGAATACTGGCTACCTTGAAATCAAGGAACTGTTGAATACAGAGATTGAGGCTAGAAAGGCTGAGGATATTCGTATTGAAGCTAAAGTAGATAAGAATACTCAGGACCTTACTACAGAACGTAATGAGCGTATTGCTGCCGATAAAGTTCTCCAGGATAATATTGATGCTGAAGAGGCTGCAAGAATTGCTGCTGATAATGCTCTGGGTAAACGTATAGATAAAGAAATCGAAGATAGAAAAGCAGCTGATACCGCACTTGAGAATAAATTTAATGGTATCACTAACGGCTTAGATGAACGTCTTCAGAAAGAAGAAGCTACTTCAAATGCTTTACCCTTAACTATGGTTACGGAAATTGATCCGAACTTGGTTATCAATGGTACTTCTGCTGAAGTAAACTTTAAGAGTTCTGTAAAAGGAGAAGGTAATCTCTATGGAGAACCTATGCCTCGTAAGTTTGCTATCCCTGCTTCTACAGATGCTAAAGCCGGTCTTCAATCAGCTGCCGATAAGAAGAGATGGAATTCTATGCCCAATGATTATATCACTGGAGCTAGCTATACTCCTAAGGCTGATGTAGTTACTACTAATATAAGTAGAAGTACATATAACTCTGACGAAGGTATACAGAAATCTAATGATTTTACTGTAGATATACCTGCTTCTACTGCTGAGAAAGCCGGTGTACAAACTGCAGCAGATAAGAAACTGTTTAACTCTATTCCTCAGACTGTAGTAGTTGGAGAAGGAGCAACTTCAGATGCTAATAAAGTTACAGTATCAGTAAACAGAAAAACTGTAAACGAAGGAATATATAAAGATGATAATACTACTTTTAATTTACCAGTAGCTTCAATTACTAAAGCTGGTACTATGACTGCTGCTGATAAGGTTAAGTTGGATGAAACTTTACCCCAGCAGATTGCTAAGGAAATCCAAGACAGAAAAGATGCCATTGAAGCCTTGAAGAATTCTTCCGAAGCTTCCCTTGCTCAAGAAATCGAGGATAGAAAAGCAGCTGACCAGGCATTGGACACTAAATTTACTCAGGCTATCAAAGAAGAGGCAGATGCCCGTGCTGAATACGACCAGGTTCAGATGCAAAAGATTCAGGAAGAAGAAGAAGCCAGAGCTGCTGCAGATACCGCACTTGAAAATAAGTTACAAACCAACATCAATAACTTAGAAAAGAAACATGATGATTTTGTAGCAACTAAGGGTAAGGCTAATGGATTTGCATCTTTGGATGGTAATGGATTAGTACCCTCTAGTCAATTGCCTTCTTATGTTGATGATGTTATCGAAGCTTATGCTACTTATGATATCAGTGAAACTGGAAAGCTGAGCAATATTAAATTATATTCTGACCCAGATCATGCTAATCCTATTACTGGAGAATCAGGTAAGATATATTTGAATATTACCCAGGATGAACCCTCTTATCAATTCCGTTGGTCAGGTACTCAGTTTGTAGATAGTAATACTTCTTCACTGATACTTGGAGAAGTTACTGGTACTGCTTATGATGGAGGTAAAGGTAAGTATTTGTCTAACTGGAGAAAGGCTTTGGTAGATAACTTGAGATTCTATTCTCATATCAAGGATAATGGAGCTTGGACTAGAAATGCCAACGAGGTTAGATTAAACTTTGATTGTTCAAACTTCAATGACCCTGTAAGTATAAATTCTTATAACGAACCTATACCTGCTGCTACTAAAGATTTAGCAGGTGTACAAACTGCAGCAGATAAGAAACTGTTTGATTCTATCCCGGGTACTATTATAATTTCTGGTAAAGGAGTAGTTCAGAATACGGATAAAGTTTGGGTACAGATTAGTAAATCTACTAAAGCTGATGGAGTATATGGTGAAGCTACTACACAGACATTAGAAATTTTAGCTGCTAATGCTAATCGAGCTGGAGTATTGACTCGGGAGATGTTCAATAAACTTAACTCTGGTCTGAATGGAGATATTACCAATGCCCTGAATGAAGCTAAGGCTTATACTGATGCTGCTAAAACTGCATTAGAGAAATTAATCCAGGATTCTGACAAAGTAATCAAGGAAAGCTTAGATGCTCATATTGGCAATATGAGTAACCCTCACCATGTAACCAAAGTTCAGATAGGTTTAGGTAATGTACAGAACTTAGCTCCAGCAGATATGCCAGTATCTACTGCTCAGGCTGCTGCTATTGCAGATGCTAAGGCAGCAGGTACAAAAGCTCAGACCGACTTAAGTACCCATGCAAACAGAAGGGATAATCCTCATAATGTAACTAGAGCTCAATTAGGATTGGCTACTACAGACCAAGTAGTATTTGCTAAAACTACTGCAGCTTCTGGTTTCTGGAAGGAATCAGATGGTAGATTAAAATCTCAAGTAGAGAATTTGAACCATACTCTGGACCAAATCTGTAATATACCTACAGTTCACTTCAAGATGAATGGTAAATACCAAGTGGGAACTATTGCTCAGAGCTTAGAGGAAATTGAACCTCTGTTGGTATCAGAGAATACTATACCTGCTTCTCAAGTACCTAACCAATCTAGATTCGAAACTTTCGTCGGAGAAGATGGTCAGGAATATGTAAAAGTAAAAGTAGTAGAATATGAAATGCTCAGTGTCATGGCTCTCGAAGGAGTTAAGTTATTGAGAAAAGAATTCGAAGACTTTAAGAAACAATTAAACAATAAGTAATATGGCAGAAATAGCAACTTGGAGTGCTATTCTGAATAAGACCGGCCTTGGTAAGACCTCTAATGAGTGCCCTACCAAGGCTGAGTTGTTAGCACTCAATAATGGTAAGGACTCCAATGTTGACAAGGTTATTGTAATTAGTAATGCTGCTAGCTACGGTAACAATGAATGTGTCAAATTAGAGGATATCAATGCCGAGCAATGGATTTATACATTCCAGTGGGGTAATGGTAATCCTTCTTTTAATGCTCCAGCTACTGGAGGTACATACCCCTTTGGTTCATATGCTTCTAATCGAGTTAAGCAAGTAAACGGTGTTAATACTACTATCTCTCAAAGTTTGGCGAATGATGTCACTAAAACTTCGGAAGGTTCTTGGTATACTACAGATTACGACGGTAGTAAATGTAGAATAGTACCCAACAATACATCTACTAATAGTAAATCAATCACTGTAACTTGGACTCAGAAGTATTCGGGTAAAACCCTACAGGCAACATTTACCCAGGCAGCAGGTAGAAAAGTTTATTCTTCATGGAGTTATAACTGTAGAGTAGATAAAACTTCTTTCAGTTACAGTGGAGGTCAATCTAATGTAACTGCTAAGAGTGCAAGTAGAACTTATACTTGGAATGGTCAAGGTAATAGTTATACAGAATCAGAAACTGCTACCGTAAGAGTTTCTAGTCCGGCTTCTATTAGTGGTAATAGTATTTCTATCCCAAGTAATAGTGGTTCTGCTAGAAATTTTACGGTTACTTTCGATTTCCCAACTGCTACAGACCAGACTATCTCAATTTCTCAGGAAGGAGGTCAAGTAACTTATGTAGATCACCTATCTATAGACCCAACTACTAAAAATGTACCTGGAACTGGTTCAGAATTTAGATTGACAGTAAATGCCAATTATGATAAATATATAAACGGAACTTATGTAGAAAATGTTCGTACTTTTTATACTTCGGCTGAAGTAGTTGAGGGAACTTCATCTGATATTATCATTTCTGGTAAAAATAATAGTGGATGTAGTATTAGTGTAGCACCAAACCCTAACTCATCACCTAGAACTTTTAAGATTAAGTTTACTTACGATACGGCAACTCCTGTATATTTAACCATTACACAGAATTCGGCTGAGGTAACTTATCCTAGTAGCGGTATAGTATTTGAACATAGTACTCAACAGGATATGGGTTATAAAACTAGTACTTTATCCATTGGTACTGTTGAAGGTAAAGGAGGTAATATTTCTTTTTATATAAAAAGTTATAGGTCTAGATATGTTAACGGTTCTTTAAGTTCTACCGAAGCTATTAAACCTACTCTTATTTTGCCATCTGGAGTAACCGAAACTATTACTAATGTGAGTGGTTATTACTTTAAAGTAACTATTACCATACCTGAGCATTCAAAGCCTGCAAGCAGAACTCTTACAATCAGAGCTAATCAACCTAATGGCTTAGATAGAGAGTTAGTACAAACTGTACAACAGGGTGCTTCAACTTATGAGTTTGGTATTAGGGAAAACTCGGGGGATTCTTTGAGTACTTCTCTTACTTATTCTGGTTGGCCAAGTAGTTCAGATTCATCATACAATAGACCTGTAAGAGTATATTCTAGGAAGAATGGTAATCAATTCCTTAATTGGGCTTTATCTTCTAATGTGGATTGGATTACTATATCTGGTTCAGGTGCTGGGGCTACATATAGGGTAGCCACTAATAACAGTAGTTCATCTAGAACTGGAGTTATTACCTTTACTCAGGGGGAATCTGGTAAAACTTGTACTCTAACAATAGTTCAAGAAGCAGGAGATGTCTATGAGTTTTATATTACTGACTCAGAGGGTAATGGGCATTACGCCGATTTCACATTCTTAGCTCCCTCAAATGGATTGGTAAATAAACATGTACTTAATATTATCTCTACTCACAATGGTAGTCCCTTATCTGCAGACGATATAGAGGGAGTCCATTCGGAGATAACAGAGAAATTAATCGGCTTGGTATTAACACAAGATACTCAATCCCCATTCAGGTTTATGGCAAATATAACTGGAAATGGAGCTACTGTAAGAACTGGAGCAGATACTTATAGACAGAAGCCATCTGGAAAAACAGTAATTTTCAGAGTTCTTCAAGAAGCTAAAATAAATAATTTCAGATTGGAATTAAGTTTAAATATTTCAAATGGTAATGATCAAGATGTGTGGGGATTATTTGATACGGCTGATATGCCTCATACTTCTGCCTTTATGTATGATATGAGCTTAATACGTGAAGGTATTATAGTAGACTCAGTAGAAGGTAAAATAACTGTGAATTCTCTTCAAAGTACTACTAAGGATAGAGGGGTTGGAGATAATGTTTATGTATGGGCCTATAATTCTGTAAGAGGTTTATGGTTATCAATTGGTAACTTTAGGATTGAAGAGGGGAATAATACCCATCATTGGGATGTTTCTTGGCCCACCTAGACAATTTAATCCTAAACACAACACTAGTACATTTATTGATAGATAAATTTAATTATTAACTTTAAAACTAAATCAACTTTAAAACTAAATCATTATGGAAGTTAAATCTGGTGAAGGTACTGTAGTGGTTGCGGATCGTAATCGTTATAGTGATGAATGTTGTAATAATCGAGGATGGGGCTCCGGTTGGGGTGCTGTCGGTGGAGCTTTAGTAGGTGGTGGTTTTGGTGCTGCTGCAGTTTCTGTGTGGGACAAAATCAATGACACAAAAGCTGATATCCAAAAAGTGGAATCTACTGTTCAGGAAGCAAAAGCTGGTATTTACAAAGACATATCTGATGCTGCTCGTGGAGTTACTTCTGAAGTTGCAGGAGTTTCTAGACAAGTAGAGGGTGTAGGTAAAGAAGTACTTAACAATCGCTTTGCTACTGAACGTGGCCTTTGTGATCTTGGTTATAAGACTAATTCTGATATCCGGGATTCTCGTGATCAAATGGGAGCAGGGTTCAATCGGGTTATGGACCGTCTTTGCCAGATGGAACATCAACAGTCAACTTGCTGCTGTGAAATTAAAGGCCTAGTTAGAGAATCCGAAAACAGATTAGCTCTTCAGGCAGAACGTAATCATTGCGAGGTAATGAAAGGCCAGCAAGAGATTAAGTGCTTGATTGAGAACACTGCAAAAGACCAAGAAATTGCTAGACTGAATCGAGTAGTTGATGCTCAAAGAGATCAGAACATTATTAACTCGGTAGTACAGGCTTTAGGTAATAAAACTGCATAATTTCTATTAAAGTTGATTAGGGAAAAGGGAGGTACCTGTAGTGGGTATTTCCCTTTTTTCGTTTTAATCTAGTAAGAAACATGGAAGAAGATAATAAACTACAAACCTTTACTCTCCAAATGCAACTACCGGCTCCTAATTTAGAGGTAGCAAAGAGAGTAGCCGATGAAGCACAAAGACTGATAGATATCTATGGATACTATAATTTCTTGAACCTAGTAGAATTTATGAAACAGAATCCCAGTATGGTTCAAATGGGATTAAGTCTAATCAATAAAAATAATGCAGTATGGAAGAAATGAAATTTAAATCATTACAAAGAGGAGATTTAGTCTTTACTCTAGAAAGAGACAGAAGATCAATGTACCCAATCTTTGACCGAGCTAAAGTAGTAAAGGTAGGAGAAAGTAAACCCAGAGCTAATGAAAATGGTGATGGCTTTTCTAATCTTATAGAAATTGTTCTTCAAGATTCCATTGGTACAGTAACCGTATATTTACCTTCGGATGGGAATGAGGGTATTTATAACAATGTGTACTACACTCTAGTTGGAAGTAATATTGTAAACGAAGTATCATTGCAAAGGTCACAGGCTCTTGGTATTATTAATAATGTGGGTAAATACGAGAACATAATAAAGGAATGCGATAATATCCTTGCTATGTTTGAAAACAAGGAGCCCACTAATGGTAGTCAATTCAATGAAGAATTCGCTTCATTCAGGAAAGATGTAGTATCAGTATTACAATCACAACAGCAAGCCATAAACCTTATGATGGATTCACTTGGCTTGAATAAACCGAAGGAAAATCCAGATGGCAAGTAAGTCAGTAAACATAACTATAAGTACTCCCTTGGGAGACTTACAGATATATACTGACCCAAAAGAACAGGCTAGAGCTGAGAGGTTAATTGCAGAAACTCCTTCTATCATGAGGAATGCTTATGATAGAGCTACTGAGAAATTCGGCAATCAACTTCTCAGACTTGTGAAAAAATGCCTAAGAACAGGTACTCCCCCAAGAGGAACCCATTGGGATCCTCACTCTGCTAATACTATTAAACGATATGGAGAGCATACCCTTTTGAATTATACGGGTCAGTATTTGAGATCAGTACAAATAGTAAAACAGAAGAATCGAACTTACGTAGGTATACCTACTAATCTTAAGAAAACCCGAAAGGGTGATAGGACTAGTAAAAGAACCTTGAACCAAGTAGCTATCATGTTGGAATATGGTTCTAGAGGTGGTAAATTACCACCAAGACCCTTATGGGCACCAGCTTTCGAACAAATAGGTGGTAAGAAGGTTCTGAAGGAAACTATAGTAAGAGAACTTCGTAAAGAAATAAGGAAATATAGAAGATAATGGGATTTACTATAAGCAAGAATCAAGGTTCAGGTAGGACTGTTATAACGGTAACACCAGAAGAAAAGAATGCTACGGACAAAGATATAGTTCAGATCTTAACAGTAGAAGCTGTAGATGGGTCAACTAAAGAAGTAAAGCTTATCCACAAGAAAGGGGAAGGCAATTATGAATACACTTTCAGAGTTTCACCCACTGAATTATACTTTGAGCCTACAGGAGAAAGTAAAGAGGTTACTATTGTATCTACTAAACAAATGGTAATCAATGGAAAGAAAGTTGGTGATCCAGTTAATGTAAATTATACTAGGGAAAACTCGGGAGATGTATCTGGCTCTGGTACTACTCTTATCATGAGCTTAAACGATAATACTCATAATGATAAACTTGGCCAAGTAATTTTCATACAGGATGAATCAGGTAAAACTGTAGTTGTAACTTGTAGACAGGGTAAAAAAGAGAACACTGCTGGAGGGGATATTGGTCTTATCCAATTATGGTCTGGTTCTGGAGTTCCTGAAGGTTATGTACTTTGTGATGGAAGTCAAGTAAGTATAGCAGAATACCCAGAATTATATAAAGCTATTGGAGATAAGTATAATACTGCTTCTACTAAAGCTGGTTATATAAGTGTTCCAGACTTAAGAGGTAGATTTGTAGTAGGATATGATCCAAGAAATTATGAATACGAACGTATTGGTAATACTGGTGGGCAGGCCTTAGTAACTCTTACTCTAGACCAAATACCTCC
>UMCE01005016.1_pt1 | contig 22559 bp, 19 predicted proteins | sample 1964191 | NCBI WGS metagenome assembly UMCE01 (sample SAMEA4835964, study PRJEB28245) | human gut metagenome | biome: gut microbiome; material: fecal sample | place: Denmark | collected 2008
TCCTCCTTCCAGAATTTTTGATTTATTTCAAACCCTCTGAAAATTGGTGGCAAGGCCAGTTCCTGCACGTTCGAGTAAGTATTATACATGTAAATTTTTGCATTGCAACTACTTCGACAAAACATGTCAAAATAAGACATGAGTTAGTTATAAAAATATAAAATTAGCATAGAAATATGTTGATTTTTTTTAAGGTATAAAAAACACTAAGAATCTTATTTTTCTTAGTATTTACCTAGTTCGTTTTTTCTTAAATCTTATAGATTTGAGAAAAATTACCCACGTATTTACTTTACTTTCAATATAATTAAACCATTTTTTTATATATTTTTCAAGCCCTTTTTAACGAAAAAAGGCACTTGGATTTTCATATATCTATAAGATTTAAGAAAAATAATCCTAGTATTTATGAGGGATGAAGTTGTTATGAATAAAAAAATAAAAATAGGGTTGTTCGTATTATTAATTATTGGTTGTATAATACTAGGGTTAACTTACAAAAACAAAAATGAGGTTACCAAAACAAAAAGAAAAAAACAAAATAGTCTGGCAATAATAATTAGCGATGGAAATGGTACTGAAACCACCACTAATGAAATTACAAAGGGCAATTATACACTAAACGAAGAAAAAACACATTGTGAAAATAATGGTAAAGTACTTAGTTATGATAGTAACATGGGTAAAGTAAAATTTTCCTTTATAGGAAGCGATAGATGTTATTTATATTTTGATTATGATGAGAAACCCACAATTAATAATGCTAGTGTAAATAATAAAGTGTTAAAGGCTACATTATCTGATGATAAAGGGTTATATGGCTATCAAATTACAAGTAGTAATAAGACTCCTAAAGCTTGGAATGAAATAAATGGAAAGACATATAACTTATCTTATACATTAACAGAACCTGGAAGATATTATCTTTGGGTTAAAGATAGTTCTGGAAATGTATCTAATAGTTTTGGTAAAACAGGAATAACTATGTCATTAAAAAATTATATAGTTAATAAATATACCAAAGAAAATTTAATTAAGGAACGTACAGATTTAACAAAAGTTTATGATGAAACAAATGATTATTTATTTAAAACTACTAGTTCACAAAGTGATTCAACATTATATTATTATGCCGGTAATACTCAAAATAATTGGGTTACTTTTGGAAAATATGCAAATCCTTGGTATGGATGCTTAGACCAGGATGGTACAACTATGTCCTATAGCAATGCAAAGTGTACTTCGAATCAAAAAACAGTTTTTTCTATTCCACCTGATAGGTTTATGTCATGGAGAATAATTAGAACAAACGAAAATGATGGATTACAACTTGTATATTCTGGTACAGATAATGCTAGAATTGATAATTATATTGGTTCATCTATATATAATCCTTATATGGCACAAAAAATGTGTAATAATACTCAAGTATATTTAAATGGGCTTTATCCATATCCGCAAAATTTTTATCCAGAGGAATCATCATTAAATTGTGAAACTTATGATATTAATCCAAATATTAAAATTAATAATAGTTATTTTAATCATCCTTATAATATAATTAATACTTGGGTTGATATTGCTCTACCAAACTATACTAAATATTTATCTAAAACTAATAACTTTTGTATTAATGAAAGTAGTCCTTTGCAAGTAAACAATCCAATTACATTTAGTAGTTATGGTATGTTTGAAGAAAATAAATACAATATAAAATATAGTGATTGTTCGAAAACAGAAACACATGTTAGTTTTGGACTTATGACAGCCGATGAATTAGTTTTTGCTGGTGGCTTGCCATTAAAAAAGACTCAAAATATTTGGTATAATTTGAATGGTTCTAATCAAAGTTATAGAACACTTTGGTGGTCAATGTCTCCTGCTGTATTTGATGGTGTTGAAACTCATATTTATCTTGTAAATGGTCAAACATTTGAATTTGGAAGACAAAGTACTAATCTTGAAGCCCACATTAGACCAGTTATATCTCTAGATAGTTGTGTTAACTTTTTATCTGGAGATGGTTCACCAGATGCTCCGTATGTAATAGATCCGGATAGTTGTAGTTAAACCCCTTGCATAAATATATAGATTAATGTTATATTATAAATAGGTGAACGTGAAGGAAGTTCACGTTACCAAATTTTTTGAGAATTTGGAAACGCTATTTAAGTTAGTATTGCTATTATAAACTCTTTAATGAGCTCATATAACTTTACTAAAACTTGAACGGCGTTTTCTATTTTATCGATGTTGTAAAAACAAATCAGAAATAGTATGCATAAAAACTCGAATTTAATTATCTTATCTTTAGACATAAGCATCATCCTCCTTCCAGAATTTTTGATTTATTTCAAACCCCCTGAAAATTGGTGGCAACGCCAGTTCTTGCACGTTCGAGTAGTTATTATACATATAAAAGTATCAATTGCAAGCAATTCGACAAAACATGTCAAAATAGGACATAAGTTAGTTTTTAAAGTTATAAAATTAGCGTAGAAATATGTTAATTTTTTTTACATTAATTTAAAAATCCATGAAATCCATGAAATTCCAATATTTACCTTGTTCGTATTTTCCTATATTATATAGATTTAAGAAAAAATATCCTCGTATTTACGTTATTTTCAATATAATTAAACCATTTTTTTATATAATTTTCAAGTACTTTTTAACGAAAAATAGAACTATGTTTTTCTCAAATCTATATAATTTAAGAAACATATTCCTAGTATTTATGCAGGATGGAGTAGTTATGAATAAAAAAATTAAAATTGGCTTGTTCGCCCTTATTATTATGGTAGTTATTACTTTATGTTTAACTTATAAAAGAAAAAATGTAGTAACTAATGCAAAAGGAAAAAAACAAAATAATTTAGCAATAATGATTAAGGGTGATTCTGGAGAATATGTAAGTTCCAATGAAATTCCAAAAGGGAATTATGTTTTAAATGAAGAAAAAACAATATGTGAAAATGGAGGAAAAGTAGTAAGTTATAATAACTTAACAGGACAAATAGGATTTTCTTTTTTAGGTTCAGATAGATGTTCACTATATTTTGATAAAATACTAGATACAGAAAAACCAGTTATTAAAAACTTAAATGTAAATGATAAAACAGTTACAGCAGTACTTACAGATAATATTGAATTATCTGGTTATGGAATAAGCTCTAGTAATATAGTAGAACCAACAAATTGGACTTCGATAAATGGAACATCTTTTAACTTAAGTACTACGATTACAACTGAAGGGATATATTATCTATGGGTAAAAGATAGCACAGGAAATAAAATAGTATCCGATTCAATAGATTTAGAAAAGAAAGGATATCAAACAATACTTATAAATAATGGTGGTGGAGCAACAACAGTTGATGATGCAATAAATTATATAAAAGGAAAAGGTACGCCAAATTTTGCAAATACAGCAACAACAAATGAAGGAATGTATGCTGCTGAGGATGACTTAGGAACTTCTTACTATTTTAGGGGTGCAGTAAATAATAATTGGGTTAAATTTGGTAAAGACAGTTCTAATAATGATATGTATTGGAGAATAATTAGAATCAATGGCGATGGCAGTATAAGAATGATATACAGTGGAACAACTGCCCCAACAAGTAGTACGGCAATAGTAATGACTGGAGCTGATACACAAATTGGTATTAATGGCTATAATAACGATGCCAATAATCCATCACATGTTGGATATATGTATACGTTAGGTACACAACACGGCAGTAGTACATCAAGTACAATAAAAACAGCAATAGATAATTGGTATAAAACTACAACATTAGAAACCGATACTTCGAGTAAAAAATTAATAGCAAATCAAATATTCTGCAATGATCGAAGTGCAACAACAACAAGTAGTGGAAACCCTGGAGAAATAAGTGGAGGTATGTCAGGCAGCACGTATTATTATGCACCATTTATTAGATTAAATAATAATAAAGCACCAATATTAACTTGCAACATATCATATGATAAATTTACTTTGAAAACAAGTAGTTATGGAAACAAAATGTTGGATTATCCAGTAGGACTAATAAACGCTGATGAAGCATATATGGCTGGTGGTATAATTGGCGCATCGAACAGTTCATATTATTTATATACAAAACAAGATTATTGGACAATTTCACCATCACAATTTGATAACGGCGGATTTATGAATTTTGTTATTAATTTAAGTGGTGGTTTGAAACTATTTCGTACACCTGATGCTAATTACGGGGTACGTCCTGTTATAAATATATCTCCCTCAGCCAAATTATCGGGATATGGAACTTATAATAATGTTTACACAGTAAGTTAGAATATTACAAATAAATCTCTTGCATAAATGTATACTGTAGTGATATATTATAAATAGGGAACGTGAAGGAAGTTCGCGTTACCAATTTATTGCTAAAGTGGAAATGCTATTCAAGAAAGCAAAGCTAAGTCTATATAACTTTACTAAAACTTGAACGGCGTTTTCTATTTTATCTATGTTGTAAAAACAAATTATAAATAGTATGCATAAAAACTCGAATTTAATTATCTTATCTTTAGACATAAGCATCATCCTCCTTCCAGAATTTTTGATTTATTTCAAACCCCCTGAAAATTGGTGGCAACGCCAGTTCCTGCACGTTCGAGTAGTTATTATCCATATATAAAATATGATTGCAAGCATAGGGCAATAGATGTCAAAATAAGACATGAGTTAGTTATAAAAATATAAATTTAGCATAGAAATATGTTAATTTTTTTATTGTTTCATTTTTCTTTATGTGCTATTATTAAATTATGATAGGAGGTTTCATGGAAGAGAAATTAGAAAAATTGATGAAAAGATTAGATAAGTCTTTGTCTAAAGATAAAACTATGAAAAAAATTTTAATTGCTATTTCAATTTTTATGTGTTTTTTAATGGTAATATGCAGTAAATTAATGTTTAATCGTATGAACAGTTATAATGGAATCATTAAATTACTATTAATTCTCATCGGAGGTATTTTTATATTTTCATCAATAGTTTTTGTTTTGGTAGCATTAGATTTATGCATTAAAAAGAATGAAAAAGTGCTTAATGTAATTAGTTTAATAATTTATTTAGCATTTCTAATATTTTGGTTTGGAAGTTTAATTTATTATGATTATTCATTAATAAATAATTGGAATAATTCAAGTTTAAAAGAACTTCTTTGTACTATATTTTTATATTTACCAGGACTATTTATGAGCTATACTACTTATAGAAAAATAAGATATGGGGTGGATGCATGAAAAAGTTTGATAAAGTTACTAGAATAATATATACAATTGTTTATGGTGTAGCAATTTTGGCAATTTTTTTGTTTTGGAAATTTTTTGTAAAAAATATTTTTTCTAGTATTGATTCTATTTCAGTGTTTATGATATTATTTTCTATTGCAATGTTGTTTGGAATATATTCTAATGCTTGTCAAATTGTTAAATTATATAATGAAGAAACTGGTAAGAAAATGTTTAGAATTTTTAGTAATATTTTTTATATAGTGTTTATGCTAATGTGGTTTTCCTCTTTAATATATTTTGATTACACAGTTATTAAAGATTATCATGGAGATATAGGGTTGCTATTATTTTCTTTTATCTTTTATATTCCTGGTTTTATAATGGTTAAAAAAGTAATAGAAACAATAAAAGAGGGGAGAACTTTATGATGGAAAAGAAAGAAAAAATCATATATGCAATTTGTTATGGAGTTTTATCATTGGCATTTGTTTTTACTAGTATTTTTATTTTTAGAACTTTATTTAAGGAACCAGGATTCATTATAATTATAAAGTTATTATATGCTATTGTTTTTTTACTAAGTTCTTATATGATTGCAACAAGTGTTATTAAAATATTTAATAAAGAGTCTGGTAAAATGATTTATAAAAAACTTTATGATAAATTTATGTTTTCTTTTATGTTACTTATATTAGTTTCATCAATTTATATGCTTTATGATTTACTAAAAAAATGGAACGAAATAGGATTGCCTGGAGCTATAGCCGCAATTTTTTTAGTTTTAATGATGCTTGTTTTTTCTATTGTTGAATTAATTAAATTATTTAAAAAAATTAAATATACGAGGTATTTATGATTTATCCAGATTATAAAAATAATATTGTTAATATAGCAGGTAGTATTGAAAAATATTTTGATTTAAAAAGTGAAGTTTCTTCACTTGGGGAAATTGATGAAGTATTAAATACTTATAAACCTAAAAATGTAGTGGTTATTTTATTTGATGGAATGGGTTATAACTTAATAAATGAAAAACTACCTAATTCATTTCTTGTAAATAATATGGTTAAAAGGATTACCTCGACTTGTCCAGCCACTACCACTAGTGCTACAACTTCGATTATGACAGGAAAATATCCTTGTACTCATGGCTATTTAGGATGGGATATGTATTATAAAAAAGAAAATGCTTTTGTAACAATGTTTACTAATAAATATAAAGATGGTGATAAAGAATATCCCTTTAATATTGCAGAAAAATATTTTTCATATAAAACGATTACTGATAGAATTTTAGAAAATGGTAAATATCATTCAAAAATTGTATTTCCAATTAAATATGAAGAAACATATAATGATATTGATGAAATGCTATCTATGATAAAATCCAATTTAAATATAAAAGAAAAAAATTATATTTATGCGTATTATATGGATCCTGATAGCATGTTACATGATAAAGGTAATAATAGTAAAGAAGTATTATCTATATTAAAAATGATTAATGATAAATGTGAAAAGTTTGCAAATGAAATAAAAGATACTTTATTAATTATTACAGCAGATCATGGTCATATAGATACTGAATACATTTATTTAAGTGATTATCCAGATTTATTTGATTTAATTATTAGCAATGTTTGGCTTGAGGGAAGATGCTGCGCATTTAATGTAACTGATAAAACTTTATTTGAAAAATTATTTAATAAATACTTTTCAGAATATTTTAAATTAATGAGTAAAGATGAAGTAATAGAATCTAAATTATTTGGTCTTAATAATGAAAACAAATATTTTAAAGATTCTATTGGAGACTTTATTGCTCTTGCAAAAAGTGATAAAATATTTAAGTATAAAAGAGGAGGGCATATATTTAAATCTAATCATGCAGGTTTTACAGAAGATGAAATGTATGTACCGCTTATAATGGTGAAAAAATGAATAAAGAAGAAACTGTAATAAAATATTTTTCAGGAACTTATGCATATGATTTATTTTTAATGGGAATGATATTTGGTAATCCTATCTATAGTGAATATATTTCAAATAAAGAATATTTAAATGGTGCTATAGTGGGAAATATTTCAAGTATATTTTTGGCTATTAAAGAAAAAATGGTTGATAAAAACAATAATATTTTACTTCCTATTTCATTAATGGAAAAAAATGTTAATTTAATTGCAAATAAAACAATTGATGGTTATGAAATAAATGGTTATACTTTTAAAGATAGTTATACTTTAGTTACTACGATTAGAAATAAATTAGGTCATGGAGAATATTTGATAGATTTTGCTCATAACAGAGTTATATTAAAAGTATCAGGTAATGATATAGTTATTCCAATACCAAAACTTACAAATTTTGTTATATCATCTTTTTCCTCAACATTACAAAATTATAATACTTCCTCATTTACAAGATGTTTTGTTTATTCTAAAAGTATTATTGGTAAGGATAAAGAAAGATATTCATTAAATGAATATAAAAATATGATTGCATCTTATTATAAGTATAGTATTACAATAAAAAGAAAAGATGGAAGTCCAATTGAGGGATTTATATTTGATAGATTTAATGAAATTGTTTCTTCATTTTCAAATTCATTAGATTTAAGCGAACTTATTGATTTTGAAAAGAAAGTTAAAAATGATTATGAAGTAACTTGGAATAAAGTTAGTACTAAAAATGAAGACACGAAAATGTTAGCAAGTTTTCTATATAATAGTACAACTCCAAATACACCATATGAAAGAGTTATTGAAATTATTGGTTATGAAGTTGATAAATTATTTAATAAAGATAAATTTGATAACTTTAGCATGATTGCCTCAGGTGTACATAACTTATTACTACTTAATTCAATAAAAGAATTAGGAACATCTAATTATGAAAAAGTTCATGATGATATAGTAAAAAAATATGGTAAACTTTATATAGCCACTGATGACTTAGCTCAAAGTTTAATATCTTCGTTTAATGCTTTATTTGCATATGGTTATGATGATGTTTTACATAATAAAAATGAATATCAAAGTTTAGATTTGGATGGTTTTGATTATTCACTTATAGATACAAGTTCGTTTAATGTAGAAGTGGAAAAAACAGATGATGGATATATTACTGATTTAGGTGTAAAGGAAAATGCTATTAAAAATAATATAAATAAATTAAATAATGCTTTAGTTAGTTGTAATAATAATTTAGCAAAAGTAACATCACTTGGTAAAAAAGATGCTATAAATAAAATAACCAGTCAGATAAATACGATTAATGGGAATGTTAATGGATATAATATTGATTTAGCAAATATTCAAAATACTTTAAATAATGTAAATAATTATGTAAGTACTTATGCAAGCCTAATTAAAAATGAAAAGATAATTAACGGCATTAGAAATAGTATTGCGCATGGTAATTATAAAGTTATACTTAAAGAAACTTTAAAAGATTCCTTAATAGAATTTACTGATTTTTATGAAGGAGAAGTTACATTTAAAGCAAGTATTAGTATTGATAACTTTGTAGAATTTTTACAAAAAAGTGCTATAGAAATAGAAAAATATTTATCTAAAGAAGAAAAATTAGTGTTAGGAAATTAACATTAATTTTTTTATAAAATAATTAGCAAAAGGTATTGACAAGTGCTAATTTGCATAATATAATAATGTTAGCATTTTGGTTAAGGAAGTGCTAGAAAGGACATTATGGATAATCGTCAAAAACAGTTACTAAAAGTAATAGTAGAGACTTATGTAAAGTCCGTTAAACCTGTTGGAAGTAAGTCACTTTGTGAAAAGTTTAATTTATCAAGTGCTACAATAAGAAATGAGATGGCTATTTTAGAGGATTTAGGTTATATTGAAAAAAATCATATATCCTCAGGAAGAATACCATCAGAAAAAGGTTATCGATATTATGTTGAAAACTTAATGGAACCTGAAAAACTTAATGGTAGCGAAATGTTAAAACTTCAGAGAGTAGTTAAAAATCAAGATTTAGTATTATCTGATGCAATTACTAAGTGTATGGAGATAATTAGTGATTTAACAAATTATGCTTCAATAGTTTTGGGAAGTAGTAGCATGGATAATTTGCTTAAACAAGTAAGTATTATTCCAATAGATGAAAATAAAATTGTTGCTTTAGTATGTACAAATACAGGACTTGTAGAAAATAAGAAATTTGTTTTACCGGATGGTACAAATGTTAAAGAACTTATTAAAACTAGTGAAATAATTAATAAGATGCTTATTGGAACACCAATTAAAGATGTTTCACAGCATTTGGAGTTTGAAATAAAACCAATTATTGCACAGGAAATAAGTAATTATGAAAAAGTATATAATATATTTTATAATGCTTTTACAGATTTTGTTGATGAAAATGCAAATGTTACTGTAAGCGGTAAGGCTAAAGTATTAGAACAACCAGAATATGATAATCCTGATTCAATAAAAAAACTTGCATATAAACTTGAGGATGAATCCTTCATTAAGAAAGTTACAAGTATTGATGGTAGTGATGAAATTAAGGTTTATATAGGCGATGAATCACAAATTGATGATAATACAACTATTGTAAAAAGAACTTATGATATTAATGGTGAAAAAGGTTCTATTGCAATAATAGGTCCAAAAAGAATGGATTATGCTAAAGTATATGGACTACTTGATTATGTCCTAGAACAAATGAAGAAAAAGTAGGTGATAACTTGAAAGAAGATATTAAAAAAGAAGAAAAAGTTTCAGTAAATGAAAAAGAAATTAAAAAAGATAAAAAAAATAATCATCATGAAAAATGTATGGAAGAAATTAAAAAGTTTGCTGAAGAAAATAAGAAGTTAATTGAAGAAAAAAATGCACTTTCAGATAAAATATTAAGATTAAATGCTGAAATGCAAAATATGAATAGACGCTTTAATGAAGAAAAAGCTAATATTTATAAATATGATGGGGAAAAACTTATTAAAGAGATTTTACCTATCATTGATAATTTTGAAAGAGCAATATCTCTTGATGATGATAACTTAACTGATGAGCTTTCAAAATTCTTATCTGGATTTAAAATGATATATACATCACTTTTATCCACTTTAAATGCAATTGGTGTTAAAGAGATTGAAGCAATGGGTAAACAGTTTGATCCAAAAACTATGGAAGCAATTATGACTACCAATATTATGGAAGAAGAGGAAGGCGTAGTTGTGGAAGTAATGCAAAAAGGTTATACTTATAATGATAAAGTTATAAGAGTAGCTATGGTAAAGGTTAATGAATGATAATTTTCTAGCTTTGTCACTAATTTTTAATAGTTTTGGTGAGTATCATTTAGAAAGTAGTGATATTCATTCTAAACTTACATCTGAAGAACTTGATATAGCATATTTTGATTCATTAATGGAACTTTTAAAAGTTACTAGAGGACTTATTAGTCATGAAGAGTTTTCTAGTAATTATAATCAAATTTTAAGCAATTTATCTAGTGAGGAACAAATTATTATTAATGATGAAATAGTTAAAATTGTTAATGAAATTAATTCAAATTTAGATAATGAAAATAAAATTACTCGATAAAAAGAAAGGAATGATAAATTATGAGTAAAATTATTGGTATAGATTTAGGTACAACAAATAGTTGTGTAGCGGTACTAGAAGGTGGGGAAGCAAAAGTTATTCCTAATGCCGAAGGAAACCGTACAACTCCTTCAGTAGTTGCTTTTAAAGGTGACGATGAACTAGTTGGAGAAACTGCAAAAAGACAAGCAGTAACAAATGTTAAAAATACAATTTCCTCAATTAAAAGAAAAATGGGAACAAATGAAAAAGTTGAGGCTAATGGAAGAATGTATACACCAGAGGAAATCAGTGCAAAGATTCTTTCTAAATTAAAAAAAGATGCTGAAAGTTATTTAGGAGATAAAGTAACTAAAGCTGTTATTACAGTTCCAGCATACTTTAATGATGCACAAAGACAAGCAACTAAAAATGCTGGTAAAATAGCAGGCCTTGATGTTGAAAGAATCATCAATGAACCAACAGCTGCTGCTCTTGCTTATGGTCTTGATAAACAAGATGTTCTTCAAACAATTTTAGTATATGACTTAGGTGGAGGAACATTCGATGTTTCAATTCTTGAACTTGGTGATGGTGTTTTCGAAGTTAAGTCTACTGCAGGTAATAACCATTTAGGTGGAGATGACTTTGATGAAAGAGTTGCTAATTATTTAGTATCAGAATTTAAAAAAGAACATGGTATTGATTTATCAAAAGATGCTATGGCAATGCAAAGAGTTAAAGATGCTGCTGAAAAAGCTAAAAAAGATTTATCATCTATGACTACAACACAAATTTCACTTCCATTTATAACTCAAAATGAAAACAAAGAACCACTTCATATGGACATTACTTTATCAAAAGCAAAATTCGAAGATTTAAATAAAGATTTATTTGATTCTACACTTGAACCAGTTAGAAAAGCTTTAAAAGATGCTGGACTTACTGCAAAAGATATTAATAAAGTAATCCTTGTTGGAGGATCATCTAGAATACCTTATATTCAAGAACTTGTTAAAAAAGAACTTGGACAAGAACCAAATAAGAGTGTAAACCCTGATGAAGTTGTAGCAATGGGTGCTGCTATTCAAGGTGGCGTACTTACTGGTGAAGTAAATGATGTAGTACTTCTTGATGTTACACCACTATCACTTGGTATTGAAACTTTAGGAAACGTAATGACTGTACTTATTCCTAGAAATACAACTATTCCAACAAGTAAGAGTCAAGTATTCTCAACTGCTGCAGATAACCAACCTGCTGTTGATATTCACGTACTTCAAGGTGAAAGACCAATGGCATCAGATAATAAAACTTTAGGAAACTTCCAACTTACTAATATACCTCCAGCAAGAAGAGGAGTTCCACAAATTGAAGTAAAATTTGATATTGATGCTAATGGTATAGTAAACGTTACTGCTAAAGATCTTGGAACTAATAAAGAACAATCAATTACAATTACATCTTCAACAAATCTTTCTGATGAAGAAATTGATAAAATGATGAAAGAGGCTGAAGCTAATAAAGAAGCTGATGAAAAGAAAAAGGCTGAAAGTGAAGCTAGAAATGAAGCAGATTCAATGATTCTTGCAACAAATCGTGCTTTAGAGGACTTAAAAGATAAAGTTGATCCTAAAGATAAAGAAGAAGCTGAAAAATTAATTAAAGACCTTGAGGAATCTCTTAAGGGAAATGACATCGAAGATATTAAAGCTAAGACTGAAAGTCTAAATAAAAAGGCTATGGAACTTGCTGGTAAAGTATATGAGGCAAATAAATCAAATGCTGAAAATACTGAAACAACTAGTTCAAATGATTCATCAGACGATGCCCAAGAAGCTGAATATAAAGAAAAATAATAAAAGAAAGGTAGAGTATTAGGTCCTATTTCTAGGACCTAATATTTGGTTATAAAATATGAAAGAAAAAATTGATTTAAGTGCTTTATTTAAAAGTGATGAAGATGCTAAAAAGGAACTTATTTCCTTAAAAAAATATGCTAAAAATATTTCTAATTATGAAGGTAAAATATTATCTAATCCAGAAATGTTATATGAATATTTAGAGTATGATAATGAAATTTCAAAAAGACTTGAAAGGCTTTACCTATATGCTCATATTAATAATGATTTAGATTTAACAAATGAAAATTATAATGAAATGTTAGGTAATGTACTTAACTTCTTAAATGAATTATCAGAAAAAGAAAGTTATGTTGTTCCAGAATTACTTGAAAAAGATTTTAAATTTGTTAAAGAATATATAAAAAAATTCCCAAAGTTAAAGGAATATGAAAATAATTTAAAAAGTATTTATAGAGCTAAAAAATATATTAAGTCTAAAGAAGAAGAAAAGATTATTACACTTTTAACATCTGTGTACTCTAAAAGTGAGGATGCAAGTGAAATGCTTCTTACAACGGATATGGACTTTGGCACTATTACAGATGAAGAAGGTAAAATCGTACCTTTAACAATATCTAACTTTAGTACTTATATTCGAAGTAATAATCAAAATGTTCGAAAAGAGGCATTTTTAAAGCTTTATAAAGAAATTAAACATTATGAAAATACCTTTAATACTATATATACTACTAAAGTAATGAGTAATAATAAGGTTGCTAAGTTAAGAGGATTTACTTCTGCAAGAAGTTTGAGTTTATATTCAAATGATATTAAAAATGATATTTATGATAATTTAATAAATGGTATTAAAAATAATTTACCTAAATTTTATAAATATTATGATTTAAAAAAGAAAGTATTAGGTTTAGATAAACTTCATTTATATGATACTTATGCAAATATTACAAAAGATTTTGATAAAAAATATACATATGATGAAGCAAAAAAACTTGTAATATCTTCTTTAGAGGTAATGGGAAATTCTTATGTAGAGGTAATTAAAAAAGCATTTTCTGATAATTGGATTGATGTATATCCTAAAAAAAATAAAAGAGATGGTGGATACTGTACATGTGCATATCTTGCTCATCCTTATATAGTTATAAATTATGAGGGAAAACTTGATGATGTATCAACTCTTATTCATGAACTAGGCCATGCAATGCATTATTACTATGCTCAAAACTTTAATACTTATGAAGACTATAATTATTCTATTTTTGTAGCGGAGGTTGCAAGTCAAGTAAATGAAATAATTCTTACAAATTATATGTTAAATCATACAGATAATATTGAGGAGAAAAAATATATATTAGATAGTATATTACAAAGATTTAAAGCAACAATGATTAGACAAACTATGTTTGCTCATTTCGAAGATAATCTTCATAACAAAGAAATGAATGGAACAGTTCTTACTAAAGAATTAGTACAAAAAGAATATTTAGATTTAAATAAATTATATTTTGGACCAAATGTTGAAGTTGATGAAGATATTAAATACGAATGTTATAGAATTCCACATTTTTATTATAATTTCTATGTTTATCAATATGCCACAGGTTATGCTGCAGCACTTAAAATAGCAAATGATATTATAAATAAGAAAGATGGAGCTTTAGAAAACTATATTAAATTTTTAAAACTTGGTTCAACACTTGATCCAGTTAAAAGTTTAAAAGTTGCGGGCGTAGATATACAAAGTCCATCACTTTATGATGAAGTATTTGAATTCTTTGATGAAAAAAGAAAGGAGTTAGAAAGTCTTTATGAATAGTAAAAAAGATTATTATGAACTTTTAGGTGTTTCAAAAACAGCCACTGACGAAGAAATTAAAAGAGCCTTTAGAAAACTTGCTAAGATGTACCATCCAGATAATAAAGAAACTGGTGATGAAGCAAAATTCAAAGAAATAGGTGAGGCTTATGCAATTTTATCTGATCCACAAAAAAGAAAAGCATATGATCAGTATGGTTCAGCTGCCTTTGATGGAACAGGTAATTTTGGCGGTCAAGGTGGATTTAATTTTAATGCCAGTGATATCGATTTAGGAGATATTCTACGCCATGTTTTTGGAGATGATGATGACTTCGGTTCATCCTTTACAAGTGGATTTTCCTCATTTGGTGGAGGAAGAAAGCAAAGAACTTCAAGAGGTAGTGATATAAAAGTAACTATTCCTCTTACTTTCGAAGAAGCTGCATTTGGATGTGAAAAAACTATTGAAGTTAATTTAAAAAGTCCTTGTAAAACCTGTGATGGTAAAGGCGGCTTTAATGAAAAAACATGTTCAAAATGTGGTGGCCGTGGAGTAGTTTTAGAGCAAGTTCGTTCTATTTTTGGAGTAATGCAAACCCAAAAAGTATGTCCTGATTGTATGGGAAAAGGTGTTACTTATCAAAATATTTGTTCAGACTGTAAAGGAATGGGTATTGTAAATGAAAAAAAATCTATTAAAATTAAAGTTCCCGAAGGCGTTGATTCTGGCCACGAGTTAAGACTTGCAGGTAAAGGTAATGCCTCTTCAAATGGTGAAAATGGTGATCTTTATGTAGATTTTGAAATAAAAGAGCATCCTCTTTTTGAAAGACAAGGTAATGATATTTATCTTGAACTTCCAATTAATGTTGCCGAGGCGACTTTAGGCTGTGAAAAAGAAATACCAACACTTACTGGTAATGTTATTCTTGAAATAAAACCAGGAACTCAAAATTATACAAAATTAAAACTTAAAGGAAAGGGTTTAAAAAGTCCAAACTCAATTATGCGTGGTAATATGTATGTTGTAGTAAATATTATTATTCCTACTAAACTTACTTTATCCCAAAAGAAATTATTCAAGGAACTTTTAGATAGCAATCTTGATAATGAAGATGAAATAAAGGACTTTAATAGAAAAATGAAATAGAGTAAAATCTATTTCTTTTTTATGTAAAAAATGTGTAAAGTGTAAAAAATACTAAAATTTCATAATTTTATCTAAAAATATATTTTTGGATGCAATTTAAAATTTTTTTTGCAAAAAATCACTCTAAAAATATAAATTTAGAACAAAATATGCATTTTTTAGATTTTTGCTTAATCCTTTTAATTTTGCTAATATGCATTTGAAAGGAGGAAAGAATATGCCTTATGGTTTTATTAATGATAGAGCAGCTAAACTACTTTTAACTGATATAAACCTTAGAGATTATGTATGTTTAATAATAAGTAAATTATTAAAACTAAACTATGAATATGTTAAGAATAATCTAGAGCTTGTTCATAATGGTGTTAATGAAAATCAAAATATAAAAGGAAAAGATACTGATGCTTTATTTGAAAATGATTATAGCGTTATTAATTTTGAATTTAATACTGAATATAAATCAACATATATTGTAAAGAATAATATGTATGTATTTCATTTATATTTAAGACAACTTAAACCTGGTGAAAAAGAAAGAAAAATTAAACCAATATATCAAATTAATGTGAATAATTTCGATATTTATCAAAAGGGAGAGTTTATTTACAAAACACAATTATGCGAAACCACATATCATTGCATTCGTGATAACAACCTTGTTATTTATGATATCAATATGGACTTTCTAAAAAAACTAAGTTATAATGAAATTGATGGGATGCCAAGTGATAGTTTGGAAAAATTGTTTCTAGTATTTTATAATCGAGAAGATTTTAACTATGAACAGTTTTATGATGGCAATCCAATAATGGAAAGGGTAATTAAAAGGTTAGAGGAAATGTGGGAAAATTTTGATGATATGCTATATTATGATGTCGAAAAACTTAGAAAAGCTGCCGATGATGAGGCAATGAAAGAAACTATTGAAAAACAAGTTGCCGAAAAGGTAGAAAAAAGAGAAAAAGAAATTACTAAAGAAATAACTCAAAAAGTAACTGATGAAGTAACCCAAAAAGTGACTGATGAAGTTACTGTGGCAATAGCTCTCAAAATGATAAAAGATGGTCTATCAAAACAGCAAGTAATTAACTACTTGCAAATAACTGAGGAAGAATACGAAACTTTAAAAAGAAAAGTCTTTGATAAATAATTATCATTGACTTTTTATTTGGAAAATATTCCATCTTGCAACAAAACTATATATTTGCTATAATTATTTTGAAAATAGGATGTGAAAAGTATGGATGATTTTAAAAATGAATATGATGATAGCACTAATGTTATTGTCGAAATAAACAAAAATGTTGAGGATACTTTATATGATGAAGATAAAGTATCTATTGAAGATGATGAAATGGTTGTAACTAAAGAAAAGAAAAAGAAACCTCAGAAAAATAAAAAGAAGTTTTCTTTTAAAAACCTTACTAAAAAACAAAAGATAATTTTTATAGTAAGTATATCTTTAATTATTTTAGTAATTGCATTTATTTTAGTATATTTTCTTGTTATAAAAAAAGATAAGAAAGTAGATGATAATAAAGAAAAACCCGTTATAGTGGAAAAAGATAATTACATTTATAATAATGGTACATTAAAATTTTTAGATAAAGATGATAAAACTATTGGTGATTATGAATGTGAAAATAAAGATGAAAATAAATGTTATGTTGCATATTTAACAAGTGAAAATAAAACCGACTTACCAGTTTATTTAGATGAAAAAGAAAGTCCTTTACAAAGAAGAAGTCAAATATATAATAATAAATATGTCTTTGTTCAAGATGGCGATATAATTAATTTATATAATATGATTGATAAGAAAAAAGAAAGTGCCTATAAAACTATTAAAGTTGGATCTACTAAAGAGGGTATTGTAGCCTTTACTGATGAAAAAGATAAATATGGTGTTTTATCAATTAGTGATGAAATAAAGGAACTTGCTAAAGCAAAATATGATTATATTGATATATATAATAGTGATAATACATTTATTGCAAAAGAGGGTTCATCATATTATTTAATAAAGGATGATAATAAGATTTCTAAAGATTTTAGTAATGAAATTAGTGCATTTAATGATAAATTTTTAGTAAGTGATAATGTTTTATATGATTTAAATGGTAATAAAGTCATAAATAAAGAATATGATAATATTTTACTTGATAAAGATTTTGTATTTGCAGTTAACAGTAGAAAAATGACTATTTATGATAATAACTTAAATAAATTAAATGAAGAAGAAATTAAATTAAAGAGTTTAGATTATAAAACATCATACATCTTTGATGAAAAAAATACTTTAAAAGAAACTAAAAAGCCTTTTGAATTTACTTATTCTAACGGAAGTCTTACAATTACTTATGATGATAAAGAAAAGACTATTAATGTTTATGAAGGAGCATTTAATTCTAACCTTGATTTTGTAAATTATTTTGATGGAAAACTTTATTTTTATTCAGATGAAGATAAAGAAAACTTAATTGGTAAATATACATGTAAAAATAAAAATGATGTTACAAGTAAAACAACTGAACTTACAAGCTGTTTTGTAGCAAAGGAAAGTAAGATTGTAAATGAAACTTCAGGATATATTCCAATATTTAATAATAGTTATGCCTTTATTTCTGATAATAATAACGTTATATTATATGATTTAAAAAATAGTAAAAACTTAAGTGAATATAAAGCAGTAGATACTGGTATTGGCGTAGAAAAAGTAACTCATGTATCAGCCTTAAATAGTTTAGTGTATTGTCAAAATACATCAGATGGATATGGAGCAATAACTTTTGGTAGTAATGGTCCATCTGGGGTAATAGCCTTTACTGATACTAAAAGTGATGAACCATCAGGTAAAACTCTTAGCATATCATTTATGAAAGACTTACTTTTAGTAAAAAGAGAAAAGAGAAATTTCCTATATGATAAAATAGGTAATGAAATAGCATCATCAACATTTGATATTATAGATTATGTATCTTCATATATGCTTGTTAAAAACAAAGATAATTATTTAGTATATAGTATGAAAGGTAATATTTTATCTAATGAAGGGAAATATATAAAACTTTATGATAATTATTTTGCATTAGTTAAAAAAGATAACTCTTTAAATATCTATAATTACAAAGATGCTAAAAAAGGTATTTTAGATGTAAATATTCAAATTAAAGGAAATGATTCAACTTTATTTGAAATAAGTGAGGATGAAGAAAATTATATTATAAAAGTAAATAATAATAGTTATAAATTTAATAAACTAACAGGTAATCTTGTAAGTGGTGATGGTAATGAAGAATAATAAAATGGTTCTTCCCGTTATAATTATTCTTCTGATAATATTTTTACCTCTTACAGTAATTGGTTCTTATAAAAGTTTATCTAAGGGTACTTCTTTAGAAAATCCTAGTAAAGAACATAAATATAATAATAAATTATTTTACTATGATAGTGAAGGTAAATTATTAGGAACATATGAATGTACATCTTCAGATTGTGATGATGCTCAAACTGAAATTGATGATGAAATAAATGATTTTTATAAAGAAGGAGATAAAAATGATATTGGTGTATTTAATACTGATAATGTTTTTATTAAGGATAATGATAAAATCTATTTGTATAGTTTAGGTACTAAAATTAAGTTATTAACTTTAAATATGTTAAAAAATTATAATTCAGATATTGAGGGAAACTATTTAATAGTTAAAAATGAAGAAAATTTATATGGATTATTTGATTTAAATGTAGGTAATTTTAAAATAAAACCTAGTTATGATTATATGGCACTTGCTAATAAAACTGATGGAGAAGTTATTAAAAGTGATAAAATTATTGTTGAAAAATTAAAGGGATATTATTTAATAGATAAAGATGATAATTCATTAACAAGTACTTTTGGAGTTCCTATTTATGATTATAATGATAATCTAATAATATCTAAAAATAATGATATTTATTCATTTTATACTTATAATGGAGATAATATTTTATCAGATTTAAGTATAAATAATTATGAATATTTTAATGATTATATTATTATATTAACAAGTAGTTCTAATGAAATTATTATTTATAATAGTAAATCAGGTACTATAGAAAAAAGATATACACCAATTGAAACAGATAGTTTAAGTTATGAAATAAATGATAATCAAATAATTATTAAAAATAATGGTAATGAATTTGATAAGTTTGAGGAAAAGGGTAATTAACTCTTTTTTTCTTATGAAAGGTTAATATGAAATTTAAAAGAATATATATAGAAATAACTAATAGTTGTAATTTAAATTGCTCTTTTTGTAGTAAATCTTTTAGAGATAAAAGAAATATGAGTATTTTAGAATTTGAAACTGTTTTAAAAAAAATAGATAAATATACTGATTTTATATATTTACACGTTAAAGGAGAACCTCTTTTACATCCAGATTTAGATAAAATACTTGAGTTACTAGATAATTATAATAAAAAAGTTATAATTACCACAAATGGGACACTTTTAAAAGAAAAACTTGATATATTATTAAAACATAATATATATAAAATAAACATTTCTCTTCATAGTGAAAATAGTAAAGAAAGTTATTTAGAAGATATTTTAGAATGTATAAGTATTTTAAAAATAAATACAATTATTTCTTTAAGATTTTGGACTTTAGAGGAAAATAAAATGGATGATAAAACTAAAAAGTATATTAGTATTTTAAAAAGATATTTTAATATAAATGAAATTAATAATAATACTAAACTTATAGATAATGTTTATGTATCACTACAAAATATTTTTGAGTGGCCAAGTAATGCAAATAGTAATAGTGATGGATATTGTCTTGGCGGTAAAAGTCATATTGGTATATTATCTGATGGCAGTGTAATAATATGTTGTCTTGATTGTGAAGGAGAAAGTAATTTAGGAAATATTTTTTATGAAGACTTATCTTTTATACTAAATAGTGAAAAATACCATAATATTATAAATTATTTTAAGAATAATAAATGTTATTTAGATATTTGCAAAAAGTGCACATATAAAAATAGATTTAAGTAAGATTTTTATTAATAAATTACTAAAAAAATCATATATTTTTTACTACTTGACAAATATAATAGATATGGTATAATTTTTATCGACAAATTAAATTAGCAAGGAGAGAAAGAAAAAATGAAAAAAGATAGTTTTATAATTACCGCTGAGGGATACCTTAAACTTGAGGAAGAATTAAATGAACTTAAAAATGTACGTAGACCTCAAATAATTAAAGCATTAAAGGATGCTAGAGCTCAAGGAGATTTATCTGAAAATTCTGATTATGATGCTGCAAGAGATGCTCAAGGTAAAGTTGAATCAAGAATTAAAGAACTTGAATATAGACTTGAACATAGTGAAATAGCTAAAATTGAAAAGGGTGGTAAAGTAAGTGTTGGATCTACTGTTACAATTGATGATGATGGTGATGAAGACACTTATAAAATAGTTGGTTCTGCTGAAGCTGATGCATTTAATAACTTAATTAGTAATGTATCACCTTTAGGACAAGCATTAATGTCTCATAAAGAAGGAGATATTGTTACTGTTGAATCACCTAACGGACAGTATTCTGTTAAAATTCTAAAAGTATGTTAATTGCATACTTTTTTTATTGTAAAATATAAAAAAACTAGTCAAATTGACTAGTATAGTAAATGTGTCCTAGACACTTGACTATGTACTTAAATAAGTACAATTATGAAGTATTTCTACTTCAGGCTTTCGCCTTTGCGATTTAATTGTACTATATATAATATGCATAAATCAAGTAAAAGTATACATTTTAAACTATAATTTATAGTTCGCATATTCTTAAATATAATAAAAAAGCTCTATTCTTTCTATATAAACTTTTCATGTACAAAACATAATATTTCAAATTGAACAGAGGTCTTATACGATATTAGTATTAATTTTAGTGATAATTGTTAATGTTAGTATACTTACACTCAATATATTTTTTGATAAAAACATGTTTGTATTTTATAATGCATTTTAAATTTAGATGTAAAAAAATAATTTTTTTGTAAAAAATACTTTTAGAAACTATTAAAATGTGGTATCATTTTAATAGATAGTAGAAAGGTATTTTTATTATGAAATTAAAAGATAAAATAATTAAAAATAGAGTAGGAATATTAATATTTATTGGTGTTTTATTAGTAGTAACAATTATTATAGGTATTTCTTATGCATATTTCTTTAATATAGAAATTAAAAATAATAATACTATATCTGGTAATATTAATACTAAATATTATACATTTGAAAGTAGTGGTAATAGCACTTTATCATTAACTATAAATCAAAGTGATTTAGATATGGCAAATGCTAGTAATGATTATAGTTCTTTTGTAAGTGGAAATGGTGGTAATATTAATGTTTCACTTAATACAAATGGACTTAAAAAAGTATATTGTAGTTATGATTTAGTATATATTCCAAGTACAGCATATACTCCAAGTAGTGGAGCAACAAATGCAGGTTTAAAAGAATTTACTTTAAGTGGTACATCAGATAAAGGAAATTCATTTAGTGAAATAGATGTATCGGGTTCTAGTGCAGTTACATTAATAAGTGGTATAAAAATTTCTACAGATACAAATATTTTAGAAAAATGGTCATTTACTGCTAAATATTATAATTTAGATGTTATTCAAGATAATGTAGTTGGTAAAACTTTTAAAGGTAATATTAAAGTAGCTAATACAAATTGTTCATTTAATGAGCAAATACTAGGTGGAGATTATGTATTATTAAAAAGTACTGGCGCTTCATCAGTAGCGGAGGCTAAATCACAAATAGAAAGTAAAACAAAACCAGATTTTAGTACAGTAACAACCGCAAGTGATAAGGGTATGTATTCAGCACAAGATGATTTAGGAACATCTTA
>UMCE01018674.1_pt1 | contig 22277 bp, 20 predicted proteins | sample 1964191 | NCBI WGS metagenome assembly UMCE01 (sample SAMEA4835964, study PRJEB28245) | human gut metagenome | biome: gut microbiome; material: fecal sample | place: Denmark | collected 2008
GCGTGGTGTCCGATGTACCCTTTGCCTTCTTAATGTCCAATGAAAAATATCCCATATCATTACTGTTTTTGCGGTTATCGTTATGTTTCTTCTCTCTGCCTGTGGCATCGGCTCACAGGGTTTATTATGCAAATGAACCATTGCAGCACTCGGCATAATCCAAACGAGTTTGGATTATGCTCTCGTTTGCACAGGGTTTCCAAAGGGATTTCCCTTTGGCTCAATAGGGCGTTTTTAGCGTTACGGAGTAATGCGTGAAGAAAACGCCCTATTGAGCTATGGTATTTCTGTCTAAATACCTTGGGAGAGCGGACGTGCATATTACAGATGAAATCCCCCTTTCTTTTTCGGTGGCTGCATCATCCGCCTTGCGGATTGAACTTGCTTCTTCTCCTTTATCGGCTCTGCCGATTGGGACAAGGGCTTACCGCACAGGTAGTCGTTCAAGTCCTTATACTCACGATAGTACATTGACTTGTCAAGCATCCGTTCCCCGAACTTCTCTTTCAGCTTCTTGCAGGTGCTCCGTCCAGCCGTGTCGTTGTCAAGGAAACAGCCGATTTGGGTGTAGGTTTCCAATAAGCTTTCCGCTTTCGCAAGATTGGAAACGGAGTTCAGTATGACATAGTCCTGTGTGTCCAATCGCGGGTGTTGCGGATTGTTTCTTACTCGGATGGTAAGGAATGAGAGGTAATCCATGAACCCCTCGAACAGGTAACACATACATCGTTGTCCGTCCTGCTGTCGGATATGGGTGATGTCTTTCGGGGCGACACATCCCTTGAAGTATCTGTTGCGCACTTCATATCCTCCTGCCATGTTCGGAAAGCCGATGGCAAAATAGGGTTTGTCGGCATTCATAAACCGAACCTCCCTGCATTCTCTTTTGGCAAGTCCGATGTTTATTCCCCTTTCTTGCAGATAGGCTATAAGAGCAGGAGAGGACAACTCACCAACCCTTAATCCCTGATAAGTCCGATTGTCGGAATGCTGTCTGCCAAAAGAGAACGATGCAGGGTGGATATAGGGTGTCCGCTCCTCTATGCGTCTCAACAAATAGGCTACATCTTCCGAACGGTAGAGTTCCGCTGCCAATGCAATGATATTACCGCCTTTGCCGATGCCGAAGTCATACCATTTCTCAAGCTCGGTGTTTACCTTGAACGATGCGTCCGTTTCTTCCCGTAGCGGTGATTTATACCACAGGTTCTTGCCCTGTTGCTTTACAGGCGTATAGCCCAGACTTTGCAGATAGTCTGCCAGTTTGATTTGTTTTACATCTTGGATTGTCATATTACATACGGTTTTGAAGTTGATGAAAATTTGTTGATTTGATGAATTGTCGATGTAATATGTTTATATACAGCCTCGTAACCTCTCAACATCTTCTCAACAAACCGCTCACCAAAAGAGAAATCCACAAACGGGTGTCGGTGGTCTCTCAACTTCTCTTTTGGCTTGTTGAGATTTTGTTGAGAATGTATATCGTTTATTGTCAGTGTATTTATACCCATATTCAACAATTCAACAGAAAAATGATAATGTTACAAGGATTCAAGTTGCTCCCTTGTGACGGTGTAGAAGCGTCCCACTCTCCTTATCGGCTCATACCGACACTCCCGATTGCAGTTAAACAGGTAGGTGGTATAAGTCAGTCCGTTTGGCGCAGGAGTCAGTTTCCAACATTCCTGCAACACTTTTCGGACTTGGTGTTTCTCCACCTTTACCTGTGAGTGTACCAGCAAAAGAAGAATGTCACTGTAACAGAAAGAGAATGTATCCGTGCCGACACTGTCCATGATGTCAAGGACAAGTTCGTGCATCTCTATCTCCAACCGGTTACGGTTGCTGCGGATAATCTTCTGCAAGGCTTCTGTATGCAGCAATGTGGGGTTGAACCACATCCGGCTTTCCTTATTGGTGGATAGCTGTCTGTGTTGCAGGAAATGAAGAAAGGCGGGTATCTCCGCTTTCAGCTTTTGCAGGAAGTCGGTATCATCGGACTGCAAGCGGTCTATCTTGCGCACCCAATAGCGTGTTTCCCCTGCGTCTATGATTACGGGTAGATACTCGTTGTTGGAACACAGCACGAATTTGGCGAAGAACGCAATCTCGTCACGGTCTTTGCCTTTGGCTTCCACCTTATAGGAAAGTGTGGTGCTGAGGTTCTTCAACCGCTCGCTATCCTCCCTGCGGTTGAGCAGCACCTCATCCACCACGATAAGCAACTTGCCAGCCCAGTCGGAATTGAACTGGCTGCGGAAATCCTCGTTGGTGTTGAAAGTCACATTGTTCTGAAAAAGGGCTTTCAGAAAGTTCAGGAAGGTGCTTTTGCCCGTGTTGCGTTCTTCCGACACCAACAGCAGGATAGGCAACTTCTGAATCGGTTGCAGGTAGAGCAGTTGCAGATAGTCCATCCCCAACTCGTACTGTTCCCCGAAGATGTGCCGTACCAAAGATTGGATATGCGATAAATCGCCCTCCTGCGGTCGGTGGTCTATCGGTTCGTAGAGGTTAAGGAACTTGCCGACCACGGAACGGTAGCCGATGTGTTCGGGTACGGTGCAGAAGCCGTCATACTTGGGAACGCTGCCGATGTAATCCTTGCCGTAATCCTGTCGCAGGGTCTCGTTGTTCCATGCGATGCGTTTCTTCACATACCCTCCGTTCAGTCTCGGTTGCTCCACAATCTTGTAGAGCGTTGTCCCGACACGGATAAATTCTTCCTTTGCCATGCCGCCATCCGATGGCGGTCTGTGGCTGTCCTGTTGTTCGATAGCTGACATAATCAAATGGTTTTAAGTTTGAAAATTACCAGCTACAAAAATATAATCAATTATCGGATAGGTTGTTATGCAAAACACAGCAGAATGGTGACAAATAGCCCCCGAAACAAAAACTTTCGATGGCTTGGGGCAGGAAACAGGTTCTGCAAACGGAAAAACTCCCGAAAAGCGAATGTCGGATTACGCTTTTCGGGAGAAAAAATCAGAGCGTCTGTCGTTCTGTCGTACTGACTTAATGAATTACTGACTTACCGAGTGAATAATGTCAGGCATTCAGCTACGAGAAGTATTCGGATTTGGATATACCATTGGTATTCAGCGAGAAAAAGATGCTTGTTTTCTCTTTTCGCAGGTACAGTCTTTCAAGAACGGCATTGCGTACCCGTTCCGCTCCGAATGTGCCGATATGGAAAGCAAGGGCTACTATCGCTTCAAGGTTGTAAACCTCCATACAGCAATTATCGGATACCCGTATGCTTCGCCTTATCCCGTATTCCCTTAAAATTCCGCTCTTGCAAAGAGCTTTCAGCCCTGCACGGAATGTCGGGGCGGTTACTCCGAACAGGTCGCAAAGTTCCCATTCGCTCATGGCGGTTGCGCTAATGTCGGCCGGCAAGGTGATGTTGCCGTTGCCGTCCGTTGTGATGATGCTTCGTTTCATGGCTATGCTTGGTTATGGGGTTAAACTTCCGAACGATGCGTTCAGCTTGTTGCCGAACATCGTCAGGTCATTGTCAAGTTTCTGTGTGGTTATCTTCGCATAGATTTGAGTCGTGACAATGTTCGTGTGTCCCAGAACACGGCTCACGCTTTCAATGGGCATCCCCTTGCTAAGAGCCAGTGTTCCAAACGTATGACGTGCGCAATGGTAGGAGATTTGCTTCTCTATTCCGCATTCCGCCATTACCTTTTTCAGTTGTTTGCACATCGTCCAATAGTTGATTTTCCCGAAAACCAGCCTGTCTTCCGACAGATACTTGTACCGTTCGATTATCTGCAAGGGAATATCAAGCAGCTTCACTTGGAACGGGACATTTGTCTTGTGCCGTTTCGACAATATCCATTTCTCACCGTTTACCTCCACTATTTCGTCCGTTGTGAGTTCTTTCATATCCACGAAAGACAAGGCGGTGAAGCAGGCGAAAATGAACAGGTCTCGCACCAATGCGAGGGTGGGGTTGTTAAACTCGTGCGCCATGATTCTTTTGATTTCGTCCTCCGTCAGATATTCCCGTTCCTTAACATTCGGGCTGATATGGAACTGCGCAAACGGATTTCTCGGTATCAGTCCGTTATAGTGCGCACGCATGACCACGCCTTTCAGCCACATGCAGTTCAGCCAGATGGTGGCGTTTTTCAGTCCCCGTTCAGCCGTAAGATAAGCCGCAAACTCCTTGATGAAGTCGGGCGTAAGTTCCAGCATGGACATGTCCGTCCGTCTGTAGAATGACTTGATAAAGGCTGCGACATAGTTCCTTGCCCTTACCATGACCTTGTATGTGCCGATGCTGCGGTCTTTGCCGACACGTTTCAGGAAGTTGGCGCAATCCTTGTCAAAAGCCTTTATCAGTGTCTCATACTCGCTTCCTACCCCTTGGTAGGCATTGCGCACCATTTCAGCCGTTACGTATGCCTCTCGGTCGGATATGCGCTGATAGTGCTTGATGATTTGCGCCTTGATGTTGTCCAATGCCAGATTGATGTTCCGTGCTTCGGCACTCTTGCCTTTGGCTCGGTTGCCTTTCGCATCCCAAAGGTTTTTCGGGATGGTCTGCTTGCAACTGAACTGCGCCACAGTACCGTTGATTGTCACTCGTCCCATGATGGGGACAATACCGTCTTTCTCCTTGCTGCCGTTCACGTAGAACAGCACTTTGAATGTACTTCTTGCCATACTCGTTTTTTTTGTTTGCAAAGTTAAATATCAACGAGTTAGACCTTGATACGCAAATCGGTGACAAACGGTGCAATAGCATCTCCCATATGTTAAATCTTACTCTTTCACGGGTAATGATTTGCAAACCATTCTTCTTCTTAAATCCGCTTTTCTTTGCGTTTTCCGATTTTTCGGCTTGTCATCATTTGACACCGTAACGACTCTGATATTAAGTCATTTAGCGTCATTTCTCCCGTTTTTCGAGGTTATTCCAGAGATTTTATTTAAGTTCGCACAAGACCAACGTTTTTGTGGTCTTGAAATCCTTTCGATAAGTAGTTGTCAGAAAACAAAAGGAGAGAAACATCATAAGCTGAATAGGGCTTTTGTCAGTTGGAAGGATACGCTCTTTGATGCTTATTCTATTGGCCAGTCAAAATCGGCAATGTTTTTGATGTCAAACTTGAAGGGGTATTTGTCATTTCCCTTCGACTTTCACAGAATTGAAAACATGCCTTTATCTCCAGAACAGGATAAAATAATTGACATGGACAACGCAAGTGAGGATTCTCTGAGACTTCTTATAAAGATTGCGGACAACACGGCTATGAACGAAAAAATGCGTCCAGAGATAGCTCATTTTTTTCAAACAAAAAAGACTTTAAATCCAAAAGAATATTAATATGGCAAATAATCATGAACAATTTAAGGCGTTTCACGATGCTATAAAGGCAACGTCAACGCGACGCACGACTCTCAAGAAGAATAGAGATGCCTTGAGAGATAAAATTAAGAAATATTTTAAAGAAAATCATAGCGATTATATTCAGCCAATCTTCTATTGGCAGGGATCTTATGCTATGCATACTCTACTTAATCCCATAAAAGATGAAAACGGATTAGGTGCCTATGACCTTGATGATGGAATATATTTTAAAAGTAATAATATAAAAGACCGCAAATCTATAGATTGGTATCACGAGGAAGTGTATAATGCTGTCAAAGACCATACGAACAATGGGGCAGATGATATCAATCCCTGTGTAAGGGTACAATATGCTGATGGGCATCATATAGATTTAGCTATTTATTTTTTGCATACTTCTGAAGATAAAACTATGCTTGCACATAAGGCTGAACCGTGGCATGAATCCAATCCTGATGAAATGATAGATTGGTTTAGCAAAGAATGTAACGATAAAACAAAATTACGAGAACTCGTTCGTTTCATGAAGGCATGGTGTGAAAACAAGCGCAATGAAGGTACAAAGATGCCGAGTGGTTGCATCATGTCAATGCTTGTATCTAAACATTATCAGTGGAATGATGAAAATCGTTACGATGTTGCTATGCGAGATATACTGAAGAATATGTATGACGAACTTAGTATTGAAGGAAACTTCCATTGCTGGAGACCTGTAGCTCCTTATGAAGACTTGTTTGACAATTATACAAAAAACAAGAAAGATGCCTTCTTAAAAGAGTTGAAGTCATTTAAAGAAGATGCAGAAAAAGCTGTAACCAGTAAAAACCAACATGAAGGGTGTGTGAGATGGCAAAAACATTTTGGTGACAGGTTCAGCTGTTCAACAGCCAAAGACGTAGATGAAGATGCGTTACAACAGGAGTTTTCAGGTACGATAAAAAAGAACAGTCAATATGCTTGATGTTAATGCTGCATTGGATAACAGTTTCTACAAACTTTCTATGGAATATGATATAGAAAAGGTAGATAGTATTCCACGACTAAGGGAATTGCCTAATGCTGGTATTTGGAAAATTCAAATACCAGCATTGGTGTCGGGGAAGGCAGAAGATGTAGAAGCTTTTATTCAATTTCCCAATGACTTTCCATACTCTATGCCATGTGTCATTGTACCAGATAACAGGTTTAAATATCTGCCACATATATCAGTAAATTCACGCAAATTATGTCTATATGAAGATAGTGAGGTCTATGATACAGAAAACATTATAGGACTGATACGTGATAATATAACTAAAGCAAGACGTTGGATTGAGCTCTATTATGGTCGGGACAATACTAACGAATATGCTAATGAAATCAGAAATTATTGGGATGAGCAATACGAAGGAGAGACCGATGTAGATGACCATTGGATATTACTAGGAGAAATACCTACAGAAACGAGTAAAATGGTCGGGATATCATATTGGCGTAATAATCTAAGGAATAATCAAATGAATGTTGTTGTATTCAATGAAAACAATGAAACATTAAAATGGATTAAAAACCAGCACATGACTAAAGAGATTCCAGTTCTTTATATTGCATCGTTGAAGATTCCCAAAGAGCCTCCATTTAGTATGACGGGACAAGAAGTAATAGATAAAATCACAGAAAATACAGATAAACGAATATTCAAAAAATTTCTCAATCAATACGGAAAAGGGAATATACTCTTTCCAATAGGATTAAGCTACGCTTTAGGAGGTGTTAGCATTCCTATTTTAAAAGTTAACAGGAATGGTTTTAGAACTGGAGCATTGGATTCGTCCAAAGTATTAGTGTCCTTTGAAAATAAAAATAGAAAACTTGACAGACTAAATGTTTCTGTATATTCTGCTAATCGTATTGCAGAACGAACCTCTGGAAAAATGATGACAGAAAGACGTTTTTGTGTGGCAGGACTAGGCAGCGTGGGGAGTAATCTATGCTACTATCTTAACGGCTACAACAATGCATCGTTTGTATTAACAGACAGAGATAGGCTTACAGTTGACAACATAGGACGACATTTGCTCGGTTTTGAATACATCAATTTGTATAAGTCATACGCTATTGCATATTATCTACGACAATACAGACCAGACCGTGAAGTGAGTGCGTTTTTGGAAGATATACAACAAATAAAGGCGGAAGAACTAAATAAAGCCAGTGCAATATTTGTTTGTACAGGTGATGTAATGTCTGAAAAATGGTTGATTGACAAAATGTATGAAGGCGCAATTAAAAAACCTGCTTTTGTACTATGGCTAGAACCTTTTGGAATATCTGGTATTATGATATACATTAATCCAGAAGACGAAATGTCAATTAAGCGATTAAAAAAGAATGTGAATAATAATTTGATTGATTTTTGTCTGATAAAACAGGAGGAATACACAGACGGGGAAAAACTTATGAAGTATAACGCAGGATGTAACGGTAGTTATGCACTCTATTCTGCCAATGATGTGACAATGTTTCTCTCTGCAATATTCCCTATTATGGATCGATTATTAGAACAACCTTCAGAATCAAAATGTTACCGATGGGTAGGAAATATAGAAATAGCAATAGGAAAAAACATCAGCCTTACTCAAACTTCGGGCTTGGCAAAAAACACATTACAGGAACTTCCTGTATAAATGTCGCAGCTTATCACTTTGAAATAAAGCAAGAAGTAATAGAAATTCTTAAAAGCTATGCTCAGTATAAAGGCGATGAAAAGTGTGGTGTATTAACTGGGGTACAGGTGGATGAGAAACGTTACAGAATCTGCAAAGTTTCGTCGCCATGTGTTAAAGAGCATACTTATAGTGGCTGTATGCGGGATGCAATAAAGGCAAACAAATTTATAGAAGAAGACTACAGAATATCAGAACATACTCGCTTTTATATAGGAGAGTGGCATACACACCCTGAAAATAATCCCAAGCCGTCTGCTATTGATTATAATTCTATTAGAGACAACTATCACACAGCATCACTAGTTGCCCCTTTTTTAGTTATGATTATAGTTGGGACTCAAACATTCCATCTTAGTGTATATAATGGAAATAGATTTATAGAAATAGAGCCTGAGGTTGTATAAAATATTTAAGCTAATTTGGTATACTATAATCGGGCGAAAACTTTGAAATTTCATAAGTTTCCACCCGATTATAGTATAGATGCACGACATCTTACTTTGTTATCACATTCCTCAAATCTGCGTAGCTCTTCACCACGTCATAGGTAACTGTAGAGTTTGAGATGGTGGCGAAGTGACGACGGGCACACTCAATCTTCACGCTTTCAGCACTACGGTAGTCAAGCACTTCATCGTCGCTGTAGCCTTTGGTTTCGGCTACGAAATAGACGTATTTGATGTCGGTGCCATCCTTGAACACTATTGCCCAGTCGGGATTATAGTGTCCGGCGGGATTACTGATGTAGAAACCGCCGAGCAGTTTTGTATAGACTATAATTTCATTCTGATGTTCAAGCGCTTGGGCGAAGTTCATTTCAACGCCTTGCGAATCTACCACTACGAGGTTGTAGAGGGATTTTTGTGACTCCATTGCGTTGATGCCCAGTTTGCCCTTTAAGGCTGATGCACTGAATATATCAGAGTCAAAGGTCTTGTCGAGTTTGTGGTATGCCACGTGTCTATTACGGCTATGGCTTTGCAGTGGTTGATGATGTTACCTGCCTTGATGATGAACTCTTTGGGATTTGCCCTGAACAGATAGAAGGTGTTAGGGCTTATCTTTTGCAAGATGGTCACGATGACACGGCATGTCAGCCCAGTGGCTTCCACTAATTTACCGATTAAGTCATACTTCACGTTCTCGTTAACAAGTTCCTTGACGGCATGCGTGTCCGTGTCAGTCACCTTCATGGCAGTTCCTTCGGTAAGTTCTTGTTTGCTCTTTATTTCGTTGAGTGTACCATTCGTTACCTGAATGTTTATTTCCGACACTCGCAGGTGGTTGTTCAGTTCAATGACGGCACGTTGGATTAGGTCTTCTGGCTTGCAATCAACGGTGTAGTAAGTTTGATGGTTAATCTTCCGCCATAGTTCCTGAAACTCTTTGCGCTCAAACTTCTGCGAGTCAAACTTTGCCTCATGTGTCAGTCCGGCATTTTAAAGTTTGACAGCATAGGACTAGAATATTGCATCCAACCGTTTCATGATACCTGCCTTATATTCTCTGTAATCCTTCCCGAAGTCAAGTATCCCAGTTGTTTGCAGTTGTGATATTGCCGTGTGAACAGTTTCTGCCGTATGCGAATAAAACAAACTCTATATAAAACATTAATATTATATATGTGCATCAAGTTGCCATGAACCTATTTGATATATGGTTTCACAGCATCAATGCTCCAGGCATAGTTGAGGTTTGCTTGTGAACCATCAGCAAATGACCCTGACGTAATTCCTACAACCTCACCATATTCGTTGATGAGAGCACCGCCACTGCTACCATGGTCGATGAGTGCGCTAATCTGCATAAGATTGTCGGCACGCCATTGAGACACCTCGCCCGAGGAGAATGTGTTTTCAAGTCCTCGGGGACTTCCAATAGCATACACTTTCTCACCGATTTTCGGTTTGTCAGTAGCAATGGGGATGTAGTTTGTATTTTCACAATCTACTCGGAATAAAATGAAATCCTCTTGCTCACTCTTTTGTATGACCTCCGTAACTTTATAGGCATCATCGCTTCCTACAAGTTTGATTTGCTCAAGACCAATACCAGTTCCCCTGAAAACATGATAGTTGCTTACAGCAAGACCTTCGTTGTCAATAAAGAAGCCAGAACCTTGATAAGCGTTAGAGCCATCCGTAGTGAATACCATAAACACAGCACTGCCATAGCGTTCAAAAATTTGTGAACCTTCAAGTTTATCGCTGGAGCGTTTATTCACAATCTTATTCTTACGAGAGGCTGAGCGTGAAGATTTACAGTCTAAACGGTCAGACATCATAGTGCCTGGTCGTTCACGGTCACGACGGTGTCCAGACTTGTGAGCGCATGATATAAAAAGTAGTACCGACAAACATAGTATGGCAGCACCGTATTTAGTTCTCTTTCTTTTCCACATCTTCAATTATGTTTTTAGGTATTATGTGAATAACAAAACGTTGGTTGTCAACTTCCTTAGAGCCTCTTTCACGCATGAGAGTAGCATCAAGTTGTTTGAAACGATCAGTGTCTTCGCCACCTGTATAGCCAAAATTGTATCTACCGTCACCACTACCAGCAATCTGAATTTCACAGTTTGCTCCAAAATCAATGTGGCAAATATCTTTCCAGAACTTCATCAGTGTGAGCGCGCGTTGGAAACTCCAGTCGTAGTTAGCATCTGTCAGATTTTGTGAATTGCGCGAAGCCTGTCCTTCAATGATAAGCAGGTACTGATTGCTTTCGTTTCTATCAAGAAACTCCTTTATTTCAGTACCAGCCTGGTGTAGGCTTGCAGTATCTGCTTGTAGATCTGCAAGGCGATACTTTGTTGCATTGAAGAAACATCTTACATCAAGAACGTACTTCTTATACTCTGCTTTATAAGCAAAATTCTTTGAACGGCCAAGTTCCTTAGTTGACGCTTCCACCTTTTTAATCTCTTCAAGTTGCTTCTCTGTCGCTTCCATACGTTTGTGCAAGAGTACGATAACCAAGACAAAGAGTGTAAGCATGATGAAGAATAGGCTCGTCATCAAATCAGAGTAACTCGTCCAAAAAAAAGATTCTTTCTTCTCTGCCATATAAACTAAACGTATTATGGATTATTGGTGCTTTGTACTTGGTTGTTAGGTGCTAATTGTGATGTGGACAGTATAGACGAGTGTTGAACAGGATGTGTCTCTACGCTATCAACACTGATTGGAACGTTCATGATAGAGTCTGTATCATCCGCTTCATCTATGGTAGCAGTGACAGATGGTGAATTATCTTCAGCAAACCAGATGTTGTATATTGTGTTCGAGATACAAGCTAAAGCAATGAGTATTACAGAAACTACAATTGTCCATTTCATCCAGCCAGACAATACCTGCGGTGTGGCATATGGAGAAGCTTCATCATGAAAAGAAGCGGCTGTAAGTTCTTTAGCGGTTCGTGCCATCGTTCCGTTAACTGACGAAGCCAATGCACTATTAGAACACTCCATGCGGTCTATCAACCTATCAAGTTTGCCTGGTATGCCAGCAATTTCAGCTAGTTGCTTTTGCAACATTGGAATTTGGTTGAGTTCAGCACTAAACATGGTGCGAAGCTCCGCGTTAAGGTTTTCAAATGATTCTCTCTCATCGGCAATAATACGCTTAAACTCTTCGGCTTGCTGAACTAGTGTGGAGTTTAGCTCATTTGCATTCGTGTTAGCAGTTTCTTTCAGCGTACGAAGAGCATCTCTCAAAGCAATATCCACATCGGCAGAATCCTTTGCTATTTCTGCTTTATGACGCATGAAATATTGTTGGATTTCTTCCAAAACATGCAGTCGGTTAGCTTCTTGCTCAAATTGAGTGGTAAAAGTATGGATTGCATCAGTATAGCCGTGAATATCATCCAAATACTCGTTAAATTGCTCCAATTTGTCGGTACATTCTTTCAGTTCTTCAAGTACGCGAACATTTGCTTTTGCCATCTTCATCACGTCCATGTCATGTACGGCTTTGATAACGTCGCCCTGAATGCGGTAGGATTCATTAACCTCACGCAACGCACCGCGTAGCGAAGAGGTGTTCTCGGCAAAAGTGTTGTTGAACTTATTAAGATTCTTCACCAAGCGATTGAGTGCATCGGAGGTATCAGAAGGCAATTCTGGCAGTAGCTTTGCCTGAAGCCATGCAAGAAAGGTATTCTTGCCGGACTCCCCTTGTAGCTTATACCTTTTAAATAATAATGATGCGATGGTGGTGAGCAAGATACCCATGATGCTGGCAAGCATTGCCCATGCAACCCCTGACAACAAATCGTTTACGCCCTCAGCGGCAGTTCCAAAATTTCCTGATCCAGATGAAAGAAGGTCTGTTATACTGCCTGTCGTAATAAGAGAACCTAAGCCGACAATCACACCAGCCATCGTTCCTGCGAGCCCGCAATACAGTGGAGTTGGAGTAAGCGTGTTGATGTCATTCTCAACAGAATCACAGTGACGGTCCACTGCATCTTTCAAAAGCGAGAAATCAATCACGGATCCAGAATTATTTTCTAAGTATTTATTGATTGAGTCTTTGATTGATTCAAAAACATTGTTGCCACGTCCATAAATACCCGAAACGAAATTCGTCTCAGGATTATGAGCGATACCCCAAGAATTTTCTTCCGCAAAGATTTTTTTGTAATCTCTCATGCGGAGTACATTCTTCACGAAGAAGAATATCTGTAGTGCGATTATAAACGCAACTATGATAAGAACTAATAGTGACATCTTTATTTAATCAATTTGATTTTAAGTTTTTTAGTAACTTGCCATGTGACATCATCGTATTTTTCACAAATGCCGTAATCTTCAATTTTAAAGGATGTGGCTTCTTCAATAGAACCAGTATATTCAACTATTTCCTGCCACATGTTTCTTGATTTAATCTTGTCCAATGAAATGATGTTAAATTCTCCTTTATTCGCACTCTTAAACTTAATAGAGAAGACACAACTTTCTTGGGCAGAATCGAATATTTTCGTGAAGATATTACCACTATTAATATTTGCGTATCCCATTCTGAGATATTCAAGATCTTTTGTTTGACGCAATTGTTCTTGACGATGAGTAACTGATGGATTTGAACTATTTTGAGTTTCGTTCGCCTTACTACTCAAACGCGAAACATAAGATTCAACAGAGCGTAAACGTGCATCAAGATTTTGTAGAGATGTGTTTACAGACAGAGAAGCTCTGTTGCTGTTTAGCCCAGATTGTAACTGACTAACAGCAACTTTCAGTTCTGCTATCCTTTTTGACTTATCCAAATTGCAACTAAAGATTTCGTCAACTTTCTCTCTACTGATCCCTTTTCTTAATAAGGAAAGAACCAGTGCGATGATTGCTATAACAAGAGAAGCAAGTGTCATATAGCCCCAAGTACTTTTAGGACTTTCTAACTTAGCGACTTGAACTTTAAGCTCAGCATTTTCTTTTTGTGCCTGAGACAGTGCTTGTGCCAAAGTGTCAACCTTTAACACAAGCGCATTCATCAACGTGTCTTGGGCTGCAATCTTGTTCTTTATCTCCTGAGAAATTCCCTCAACAGGAGCGGCACTATCTACGGAATCTTGAACAGGCTGCTTTTCACTGAAAAAATCACATGAAGATAACGTTAAAATTGTGGCAAGGCACACTACGATATTGATTGCTTTTTTCATCATCAGTTCGGATTTTCTAAATAATACTCTTGAATTTTGCTTGAAAGAGACTGAAGGACTCCCTTAATTGGATAGAACGTAATTGCATCCTCAATGAGATTATCCTTATTTCCAGACTCTTTAATAGAGAGTTCTATACCTTTATCAAGGTATGTTTCCAAGTCCTTTGTGCATTCTTCTCTCGCAATCTTCATAGTGACGTTATCAACACCGAAGTTGTTGTCTAAGTTGAATGCTGATGGCATTTCAGTAAGAGCAAATCGGAAGAAGTCTTTTACAGACTTAACAATATCTGCTTTTTGAGTTTCAGAAATTGACGCATAGGTATCACTTGCACCAGCCAGTTTGCCAGATGAGTCACGGAGAACTAAAGTTTCCGGCTCTTCATCGTAAGCTTCTGCTGCAATCAAGCCACCCTTGCATGTGGATTCCTTAGGATTAGAGCCCTGCTCCAATCCAAGAATATCAAGGGCAGAACCATATTCAGATTCCAAAACTTTCTCGAAGATGATTTTTGTGTATTTACCAAGAATTTTTGCGTCAGACGATATGATGCTAATAATCTTGCTACCATTACCGCTAAATGCTATATGACGAGGTGCTTTCAGCCCTTTTGCCTTTACAATTTGAGCGATATGATAAATGATGGCAGTATAGAATATGATGAACACCACCTTAAACTTCGTGTCATTTTGAAGTATCTTATTGAAATCAATATTATTACGGGCAAGTCCTTTTGTGGCAGAATTATCTTTCAGCGAGAAAAGGAATGATGCCATATTTGCAGGTTGTCCGAGGTTATTATTAAAGATGTTGACTAGTTCGTTAAGTTCTGGTTTTGACTGAAGAAGGCCGAGAATGTCATTCTTGAACCAGTCTACAATACCATTATTAGGATTGATGTCAGAGAAAGAATCCTCAAAGAGCGAGTTCGCAGCGAACTTAAATGACGTGATATATTCTACTTTGCCGTTTGAAGAGAAGGCAATATCAGTAGTGCCACCACCAATATCCACATTAACGAGGTTCGTTGCTGTCGCATATCTACGGAAGTAGAATTGTATTGGAGCAACAGACTCTGATAGATTTCTTGTCGCACCACCATGGTTAAACAACTCTGTGTAGGAGTCGTTCCATGCCATGCGTAGTTGAGCAAGGCGGCGCGGTGACATGCTGTTTGGATAGAACCATGTGATTTTTGTCCGCACAAGGCTACCGTTATTTGCAATGACCTTGTTGCGAATTATCATCATGATATTACGGATGTAAGCTTGCATTGCTGATTGTGCATTAGGCTTGCTACTCCATTTGATATTGACCATAGGCTTTGCATTGTATGCAATGCCTAATTTTTTATTGTATGTAATATCGAAATTGATTAAGCCGAATGTTCTTAATTTCTCCGTCCAGTCAGTAGATTTTGCATAAGACAAAGCGGTTCGTGTTGGGAAAGAGAAATCTGAGTCATCTCCTACCACAGCAGGAATGAAATCACGAACCATCAAGTCGTTTTCATCAATCAAATCTAAAGGAATGAGTTTTCCTTAAATTTCGCGGAAGGACTGAACAAAGAACTCTGCGAATATAGATTCTGAGTCTTTATAGTTGAAAGAGTCAGAACTATTATTATCAGCTTTCTTAAATTCAATATGTGTATTAGATGTACCCAAGTCAACAGCAAATTCAAAGTCTTCCAGATTTTGATGTGTGAGGAAGTTTGGAATAATTACATTGCTAACGCCTCCCTTATTAGAAACTCTGATAAAGTCAAAGTTGCTATTCTGGATTGTATAGGTTTCGGCTTTAAAGTCGAATAGACCTTTTTCTTTGTTTCTGCAATCAACAGGAATATCACGTATGATTTCCCCTTCGCGGTAAAAATCAAAATTGAATTGATTGGAGAATGTACTTACGCAGGAAACCGTATATAGAGCATCGTCCTCATTTTGGAACTTTATGGCAGGCATTACAAGACCTGTGAAATCGAAAGTTGTCATGCCACCAGAGTTTTGAGTCTCTGAGACATCTGCTTGCCTCTGGGCATAATAGATACGCTGATACTCAATGTAAGTTATATTACCATTACCCATAATAGGTATGCGTATAACTACATTTACTGAGCCACCGGCAATAGATTCCATCTCAAACGCTGGTTTGCCGTCTGGCATAGTTGAGTTGAGTGTTTCAATGGAGAAGTACTTGAAATAAAGAGGCTTAATCGGGAGCAAGAAAGAGGTCATCTGCTCTACATCTTTAATATTCCCGTCGAAGAAATACTTCTTATTCAAAGAATGAGGAACCTTCACAATAGAATCTTCAAGGAAATCTCCTATGGTCAAATATGCAAAAGTTGAGCCCTCATAAGGTAGCGTTCTACGTTCGATATCAGAAACTTTTGGTTTGTATGGTGCTCTATTTGTGTTTCCCCATGTACCATTAGCATATTGCAGACTAGCATATTTATTTCCTGCTTCAATGGGAAGAACAAGAGGCTTCACACCTGCTACGCTTTGTTCGGGACGGATTGTAAACTCGTTTTCAATTTCTCTTGAAGATTTCTTCTTAAACAGAACAGTACCAAGAACTTCAACTTGGTTACTCTGTTGATGTGACTGCACGTCAATATAAGAGAAATCCTTAGTTGATGCTGGGGTAATCTCGTTTAACTTGTTCTTGATTATCTGGTCTGAAATAGCCCTGAATGTCAAGTTAAGATAGTTCTCAATTTCTGGGAACAGGTTTGAGAAGCCGGGGATTGTCTTACGGAGTGTCCACCATGCCTTAATGTAGTCGAAGTCTCTTCTATAAAGGGATACATAGTCGCCGTCAAATGGGCGGTCATTGTTTGCAAAGAATATGTCCTGAATATATTCAAGGCTATTCGCACCGCTAAAGAATAACGTTGACGGTGACGTGGCACCGATGATGTTTAATTCATCTGGCCCATTCGTATAATTCAGAAGGTAGATGTTCTTCAACTGTCCGAAGTTATATGTGCGAGCATCGGAAACAAGATACTTCTGCAAGGCATCGGCCACATAGAAGTGGCTTGCGTTTTGGTCGTTCTTCAGAGCATCAATCATCACGGACGGATTCCAAGTGATGATTTCAATCTTATCTTTGAATTTATCGATATTGAAAAAAATCTCACCGACATCTAAAGTATCTGACACCATCTTATGAAATATGGTGTCGCCTTCCAACTCTCTAATATCACGAGTCGCTCTACGGCATACTTCCTTAAAAGCTGTTTTCACAAGATCTATTCTTGCAAACGGAGACGGGATTGAAGTAATTTCATTTTTTGCACTTGCTCCATCGGGATCTTCTATTGTGTCCCGAGCATTGGAATTGTATGGGAATGCTGGGCTTTCGTTCCATTCTCGAATGGTGGACGTTCCCTCTCGATATAATCTAAATACTTTTGACATGGCTACGCATTAAATTTTTCGTTAAACAATTTTGTCATGGCAAGGAAGAACATTTCAAGGAACTTGTCGTTGTCTTCTTTACTATGACATTTCTTGACAGCTGAGTTCAAACGGTCGGTTACTAAATCATAATCAGATTTAAGGCTGATTATCTTTTTAGGCTTAATTCCTGTGACGACCTCAAAAGGTTTATCTTTTGTGTTAAGGTTGAAAAGGTCTAATGAGCGTTTATTTCTCTTCATTTCGTCAAGCCATTCGATGAACAAACCTGTAAGGTTCTGAAGCTCCGTCATGAAAGAAGACCCGTACAGACCATTGAAGTTGTCATTGTTGGCATTGAAATCCTTAGACGAATAATAGTCAAACTTGTGATTCAGGCAGTTGGTCATCATCATGAACTCTGTCAAAGGGGCGAAAAGCAAACGTTTTTGATTCTCGTAGAAGGAGTCGAATGTAACAGAATTAGTGAGATCCTTCAGACCAAGTTCTTTGTTTGACGTATTTGCGTGTTGCTTGTTACTGAAATCCACGATAGCAGTAGCAGCAAGGAATTCTACGAGATGAGCATCGTTTTGCTGTGCTGATCCCCCTTCGTGGTTTTCGTAGGTATTTGTAACATTGTCAGCAAGAAAATAAAGCGCATCAATAGACTTATTCTTGCTGATATTGTTTTCGTAATAAGCCAATGCGGATTTGGTTTTAGAGATGAAGGTCGATGAATCAATCTCGCTTTCATCGTCATTCTTCAGTTTGAAATATGGAAGAATTGTGATGGCACCAATCTCTGCATGGTTAATCAGATCATTGTTGGGGAAGTTAGTTCCAGTGCGAAGAGTTTTCAATAAAAGAGGAAACCCACTTGCACCAGTTCCACCAAAAATGGAACTAATAATAAAAATCTTGTCACCAGACTCAAAGTTGTTGGCAAAATCTTGAAAGTCATTAGAATCCACAATTTGATTGAGTACAATACTCCCGATATTGGGGTTGCCCTTAAAGCCTACATCCATAGACGAACCGAGATTCTTTTCAGAGAATAGCATTCTCATCATGGCCTGCGATGATTTATCCATGGAAGGAAGATCAATAAACTGCAAAAACGTTTTATCATCGGTGTCATTAATACGAAGAGTATAGTTCACAAGAATTTGGGACAGCTCTTTTCTGAAGAAAGTTGACTCATTTTTCGGGGTGAATGAAAGGGAAGAACGAATAGTCCTGTATGTGTTCATAAGGGCTACAGTTCTTGTTAAGTCTGCATTAGAAGCGTCGGGGTCGATAATAATAGGCACGATTTCGTCTGCACCCATATTTACACCTGCCGCCATCATCATTGTGAAAGAACGGAGAACACGTGCACCTGTTCCTCCAATTCCGAATACATATAGTTTGGCCATGATTAATAATATTTATATGTTAAAATGGAGCTCGGGAGCAGTTAGTACTCCACCACTTGATAATATACGAGAATATGATGAAAGCTATGATAGCATCAAGCATATTGGTAACTCCAAATGCAAAGATATCATCTGAGTAGATAGGAAGGTCAACCTTCTTTTGTGTCGCAGCATCTTTTTTTACCATTAATCCTGCATAATAATCTTTAAGAACCCATTGCCAGCCGACTACAAAATTTATCACAGCGTTAATACCCAAGAATATAAGCCATCCCCACCAATTATTCAGGCGTGGATGATTGATAATGTAATAGTAGCAGACAGCTACTAATAGGGTAATTACCAACATGGTAAGGCCGATGCCAATGAACATGTTGCTTAACTGCTCTGGAGATGATTCTCCCCAAAGATACTCTGCAAGTTCTATTCCAAAGAAGTCTTCGAGCCAGCAGTAGATACTTCCAAAAAATTCACTCATGATATTTAACTTTATTTGTTTTTTAATTCAAAGGAAACCGATCCGTATGTAGTTGAGTTCTTATAGGCTTCTGCCACACCCTTAATCAGTGCCATTAGCCCTGTTGTTTTGTCAAGATTCCCTTTTACATTTTGTCCTGTTATGTCATCTGAATTAGATATCCATGTCGCCAAATAAGGGTAAGAGAAAGAAACCGTTTCTGATTTTAGGGTCTCGGGATTGGAGATTTCTAAAGTGATAACATGGCTATATGGACTATCTGCAACAGTAATCTCTTCAACCGATGCCACTGTTATTTGTTGAGGGTTAGCAGAGTTGTATTGTGCAATATTCTTATACAGATTGCTGCTTTGCAACGATCCTCTTAAATTTACGAGCAGTTCAACATTTATTTTTCCTGAATGGTTTGTTACATAAGTGCTTTTACTCATATCGAATGGTATTTTCTGTGGAGCAGCGTACGCACTGTATTCTTTAATGCCGCCTATAATATTCTCGACAGGAACCTTTTGGTTGAATTCAGCCAAATACCTTTGGTTGCCAATTACCCAAATATAGTAAGGTCGTTTTACATCCTTCAAAAATTCCCGATTATGTCCGCAGAACCAAAAACCATTAAATTTGGAGTCAAGTTTTATTATTTCAACTCCCAACTCGGGATTTTCTGCCAATGCTTCATTAAACGTGTTTTTTATGGAAATCTGGTAGTTCCCTAAAAAATCAATCGCATTCTGAGGAATGTCAAGGATACAATCTGAGATAAATACAGAAACTGCTTGTTTCCCATTGGCCTTCACTATCGTGTCAAAAATCTGACGAAGGTCTGTATTCGTTCGGTTTCCACCAGCTTTAGCAAAAGATTGTGGGGTAAGATTTTTAATATATGTATTTAAGTCCCCAGTGAAAGGGATAACTTTCGAATTGATATAGTACAATGAACAGGATGTAGTCAATCGCTTCAAGTCGCTTACATAATCAAAAACTGCATCTTTTAGATTTGATCCTGCACACATATACGCATCCATACTACCGGAATTTTCTACATAAACTTTTAGCTCAATAGAGTCTTTTATTTCCTTTGGAGCTGGTACTGCATCCCATGTTAGTTTGATCTTACTACCTCCCCCAATGCAGGTAGAGATAACTGCAATAATGATGATTGTACAGATCACAATCGGAATGATGAGTTTTTTATTCATGAGCTATATATTTATCCTCATATAAAAAGAACTCCCAGCATAGTGTCTCGACGGGCGACCAAGCCCTTTTTACACTACGAGAGAGTTCAATTATTTTTTCTGTTGGCGGTGGTCTTTGTCGAGCAAATATCCATTCGTCTCTTCGTAAGAGACGAAGAAAATAGGAAAGTCTTGATATTCCGCCCATTCTGTCGAAAATGAATATGTTTTGTAAAACAACATGAAAATTTGATGGCACAAATAGTAGTTTTTCTCTTAAATAAGGTTGATTTTGGCTGAAAATGAGTATCTTTACATCAAATATTCGTCTCTTACGAAGAGATTGAGATTTTTGCTAAACAACTTCTTGCTTACAGCAATTCCAGAATCATCTTGTTTGCCTTGTCAACCACCGATGCTTCGAGAGAAGCAAGGTAAATCTGTGTTGTCTTTTCAGAATCATGCCCCATACCCTCACTAATGACTGACAACGGAACGTTTCTTACCTTGGCCACACTCGCCCATGAATGACGGGCCACATACATTGTCAAAGGCCGCTGAAGTTTCAGCATTCTTGAAAGATCCTTCAACCGGTAATTGACCAGATGAAGGGCATTGTCATACTGCTTCCGCTCATTCCCTTGCTCTTTAATAATCGGCAATAAATAGGCAGAACTGTTTGATGGATATTTCTTGATGATTTCCTCCATACATTTCTCCCATTTGACGGTAAGCTGCTGTCCGGTCTTTCGTCTACAATAGGTCAGGATTCCGTTCTGTAAATCCGTCTTTTTAAGGTATGCCATATCAACAAAGGACATTCCTCTTGTGTAAAAACTGAACATGAACATATCACGCGCAAAATCCAACGAAGACTTCATTGACAGATCCTGTTCTTTCAAAGCCTTGATGACCTTAACAGAAACAGCACGCTTAACTGTCTTGTCCACTCCGGTATAGACATGACGGAACGGATACTTTTGTGGCGTAAGTTCTTTTTCCACTGCTCGGTTATATACTGCCCGAAGAATGCGCATATAGAATGATATGGTATTCATGCGTACTCCTTTCGCTTTCAGATGAGCTTCGTATAAAAGCATAAGGTCAGAGTTAACACCGTCAAGCGGAACGTCCTGGTCTTTACGAAACTCCATGAAACTCTTGAGGGTTGCCGTATAAGTCTCGGAAGTTCGTATCTTTCCCAATTGTCGCAGTTGAATTATTACACTGTGCATAAAGGAGAACAAGGATGTCTCTTTGGTCACCTTATGGAATAGTGTAATTATATCATCCGCTGTATATTTGCGTCTTTCCTGCTCTAACTGACGTACAATCCTTTCAAATCTGGACAAGTCCCATTCCATACGCTCCTTAATGCTACATAGTATCTTGGCACGTGTACCATTTACCACAACAGTTTCCATTTCCGCATCCCATTCATGTGCATAGATTTTATAGTCCGTGGTCATTTGACGGATTACCCTGTTCTGTATAATCTGGAAATAGAGTCCTCCTTCCTTACCCTCTACTGTGGAGGGTCTGAACTTTATCTTTATTGATGCCATAATTATCTTCTAAATCCTCTTATTTTATTCCTGCTAATTACCGCTCCTGCTGCCGCCATCATACACCTGCGTCTATAGCTCTGCTCATCCTCATCGGGATTACGCCCGTCCCAGCGAAGGGCGGACGTATCGCCTCCGCCACCGGATGATGTCGGAATAGGGCGACCACCAATCAGCGCATCAGCAATGGCAAAGAACTTCTCCCGAAAATCAGGCATTGACAAAGCATCCAATAATCCACAGAGTGTTTCATTAAGTTTGCCATTCTCTTCGGTTATATCCCGGATATATTGACGCAGTTGCCCGTTCTCATACCTGTATTGGTGAAGTTCCTTGTAGTCCACCAGCAGGTTCTGCCCGGCTGCTTTCACCTGCTTCTCCGCTTCTGCTATATATAACCTCTCTATCTCAGCAACAGCCTTGTTGAACATGGACTCTATCCGCTTGTTCTGTTTCTCAATCCACTTCTCACGTCCGAATGTCGGCGG
>UMCE01008190.1_pt1 | contig 22079 bp, 19 predicted proteins | sample 1964191 | NCBI WGS metagenome assembly UMCE01 (sample SAMEA4835964, study PRJEB28245) | human gut metagenome | biome: gut microbiome; material: fecal sample | place: Denmark | collected 2008
GGTTCTGGGAGCACATGGTCAAAAAATACCCCGATTTGGAGCGCGGCGAAAGCGCCAGCGAAACCGGGCGCGACCACATCCCGCCGCGGCTGTTCAAGGAGGCCGTCCATCTGAACCGGATGAAGGAGCAGATCATGGCGATTCTGAACGACACGAATCCGTTCAACAAGAAGGCCAAGGCAGAAGAATTGGAGGCACTGCTGGGCAAGTACGTTCCCGGCGCGGAGGCTTTGCGGACAAAGCTCAAGAAGTACGACACTGCTTATAAGGCGCTGACCGCCGAGAATGCGGCGCTCGAAAAGCAGCTGGGCGCTGTCTCCAAGGAAAGCGTCCTGAAAAAACTGGAAATCAACGAAAAGCTCCGGGAGCTGGACGAGCTGCACCGCATGGTGGACGGCATCCCGCCGGAGATTTTACAGGCGGCGAAGCAGGTGGCCGCGCATAAGCCGCAGGAAAGATGAGGAAACTAAGGATGTTAAAGGAGGCTGGTTCTATTTGGAGATGAACGTCAGGGACGATCAGAAGCTTGTTGAAATCTGGCTGACGAATGCAGAAAAAATTGACCCCGTCCTGCGAGAGGGGCTGAAGGAGATTTACGCCAAGTATAAGACGAAGAAATACATGGTCGCCGTGTTCGAGTCTGGCAAGGGCGATCTTTACGAGAACACGCGGGATCTGCTGCTCTTCAACCGCCGCCGCAGCGCCGAAAAGGCCGTGCAGCGGGCGAAAAAGCAGCGCGCCGCAGGCATGGAGCGGTAAGCAGCGGGCGGAAGGGAGCAATCCCTCCCGCCCGTTTTCTTTTTTGCACAAGCGGAATGTTGTGTAAGCTTTCGTTACTATTGTCTCGTGTGTGCTTACACGCGGTTAGGTTTGACGGTTATGAATGTATCCAACAAATTCTTATTTATTACTTACCCATGGTTATGCTAAATGCGCAACCCAATTCCGCTGATCTTGCACGCTGTTTCCATCCTTATCAACCTGAAGAACAGAGATATTCGACGCTTTGCTTACTTTAAGCTTTCTTGCAATATCTCTCACAATAGTCTCGTCAGGCTGTTGAGTATCCAAAGTCACAACAATGATTTTTTTATTATCGGCATCAATTAATGTCCTTAGAATTCCGTTGATATGCTCATCATCAGAACCGAACCCAAATCCAACCACAACGACTTTATCAGAATTCTTCCACTTTGAATACGTGTCAACATATTTTATAGACATTTCTATGGATGTCATTGGCTTCGTACCGCTTTGTGTAAACATTAAAGGAACCAGAATGTGCCGTTCCATTGTAGTCAATTGGCTTTTGTCTCCTATTCTGTTTAGATAGGGATCGTACCAAGTTTCTGTAGAACCGTTGAGAAAAGCAACATCAGTGTCCAAGATATCCTGAATAAACTGATTATAGTTTGTCGTTGCAACAGCACCAATTTCAATTTGTCCATGACTCACAGCATCTTTAAGCGTATGGTAATATCCGCTTCTCGCAACTGGGTTTGCTTGTAAAACAGCTTTTGATATATAATCTCTGACATTTAAAAGGAAAATGCAGATCTTGCAGAATTTTGCCCAGTCAGTAGCTGGACTATAAAGATAATGCCAGTTTGCATCTATCAATGATTTATAGTCCAAAACAACCGCATAAAGTGATTCAATAATTCTCTGGGCAAGCCGCAGACATTTCCCTTTATTATCAGATACATCAGCGTTTTTTTGGTCAAGCAAGTATTCCATTCCTGCTAAGCCTGACGAGGAATAGTTCAGCTGAATGATCTCACCTATGTCGTCAAAGAGATCGATCTCATCATCTTTCTTGTCAAATAGTCCATCATTGATCTTTCTGGATAATGTTTCACTCAACGCGCCAACGTGGAGTTGAATAACTGAAAGCAAAATTTTGCCAAGTTCACGTCTCCGATCATTATCAAAAATATTCTTATCTTTATATAGCAATAGCAAGGCCGAGAAGTAAGAACTGTTAAAAAGTTCATTTCCCTGTTCGAACTCCTCAATAAATGCTATTGTCTGACCCATATGTATGTTGTCAAGTTCCCTGCCGAGTAGAGTTTCGATGGCGGCATCAACATCAATACCATCCTTTTTCATAGCCGCAGACTCTTCTTTGGCGATATCATCAAAGCGATTGATTCTCTCGATGATTCTTTTCCTGTTGTGTTCGACGGTATCTCTGATAATATTTTGAAATACCGTTTTCCCAAATGAGCTGATATTCTTTTCCTTAAAGCCTTTAGGCAACCAGAACGAAGCATAATTTGTCGTATTATCAACGCCGTCCCGCATTTCTCTAAACGCTTTTTTACTTTCGGATACGTCGTGTCTGAAAATATCAAGTGCGAATTTACCGCCAGATGGCAAGCCATACCCAATTTCTGCACCCGCGCCAAACAAAAAGCCGTATTTCACCCAAATTCGCCCCTTTCAATAATCTATTGTGTTCTTTTTATACCGCTGCTATATTGACAAAGTTCCGTTGAGCCCCTAATTATCATGCCGATTTCTTTTGCTAATCCATGATCCCATATCGCTTCATCAGCTCAATGCGTTCCTTGGCCAGTTTTATGGAGCCGGAGGCGCTGCTGTCTGCGCCGGACTGCTTTTCACTGGCGTAGTGCGCAATGCGCTGTACCCACGCCACTGGCAGCATGTAGGGGCGCTTTTTGAGATACGGGTAGCGCCGCTCCAGATACTCCCGCTTGGGAAACACCGTGCTCAGGACGTTGCTCTTCTCACCGGTGCGGCTGGCCTTGACGGCATTCAGCGTCACGGTGGAGGAGTGGAGCCGGGTGTAGTCGTTGGAGCCATACACGCCGCCGCAGAGGGTATCGTGCAGCAGCGGCTCCACGTCAATGGAATCATCCCACGGTGCAGATAGATCAAAATCGATGCTCAGGTAGTCTCTTGCAATGCGGAACGCCGCTGCGGCAAATGTCACCGCGTGGACGCTGGCGCACTGGTCGTACAAGCGCTGCCAGTCAATTTTGGCATGATACTCCCGCGCCCACAGGACAATGTCGCAGAACTGCCGCAGGCCGATGCCGCTGCGCACGAAGTGCTTGTAGGCGTGCAGGATCAAATACAGCAGATGCTCGTGTGGCGGCATGGCCAGAAAGCCGTCGATTTCGACGGGGTTGAGGTCGGCAAAGAAGTGGTTCAATTCGTCATGTGCATCTTCGGCAGAATCAAATAAATGCCTGTGCAGCTCGATGTAAAGCGGGCTGCCGTTTTTTGTGTAGGACACCTCATCCGCTGTGGGCAGTTCATCTGCGGGCGTGTCGGTAGCCAAGCCGTTTGCAAGAAGTTGCTCATGGCAGGCCATAAACCCTGCGTCCGGAATATAGAGATCATCATCGGCGCTGATGCGATGATCCTTCAGCGGATACAGGCGGCTGCAAAGCTGCCCTTTGACCACGACCGGGTGCAGTCCCGCCGCGCGGAGCGTTTGGTAGAGGGCTGCAAACTCCGATGCGCGCACGGTCTGGTGCAGCACCTGCGCGATGACCTGCTGCTTGACGGCGGCGAAGAGCGCCGCGTTTTCCGCAGCGGCAGGCGTTTTGCGCACGGCCTCGAAGACGATCGGCAGCAGCTTCTGCTGCCCCGCCAGCGCGAAAACGGCAGGCCAGTCCACGCTTTCAGCGGGAAACTCCCCACCGGAAGCGGCAGCCTTGGCGATATGCAGAAATTGTCTCTCCGTGGCGGTCAGGGTCATGTTCGTGTGCCAAGCCCTTTCTTTGTGTTTTTCGATGGCGTGCGCGGCAAGCAGCGACGCAGCGCCGAGAAACGCGCCCAAAGTGTTGCAGATCACGTCATCCGTCTCCGCAAGCCCCAGCGCGTAGCGGTACTGGGTATACTCGATTCCCGCGCTGAGCGCGCAGCCGATGAGCGTTATGAGGATGATTCTAAGCCAGCGGTGCCACTTTCGCGGCAGGGCGTTGGACAACGTCAGCCCCAGCGGGAAGAAGAGGAAGACGTTCATCAGCATCTCGCGGTAAAGCTCCGGCTGCTGCCGGGCAGCGGTCAGGGAGGCAAAGGGGGTGAGGATGGCCTCGGGAACCCCCGGTGTGCGGGTCAGGATGGTGGTGTAGAGGATGATGAAGGCCGCCACACAGGCGAGCGCGGTGTTGAGAAGCACTCGCCTCCGTTCCCCGACCCGCTGGCAGAGCATGGGCCAGAGAAGGAGCAGGGACAGCAGCAAAATGCACACCGTCCATGGGTTCATTGCGTAGATTTGTCGAAGCATCGTGTGTTATCGTTTCAGGCGGCGCATGACGCGGGCCAGAAGGCTCTTGCTCCGGCGTTCCTGCGCCAGTTCTTCTTCGGTCGGCTCGCAGCAGGCAGATACCAAATCGGCAAAGGGTTTTTGACCGTAGCCCTCCCAGAATTCATCATAGCGGGCGGGCTTTTGAATGGGTGTAAGCACCGCCGGGTTAAAGGAAAACGCGTCTTTGGCTGCGGGCTGGAGTTGCAGCTGATCCTTGCAGCCGTCCAGAAGGCTTCGTCCCTTTTCACTATGCAGCAAAATAAGGGATGTGCCCTGCGGGTTGTAAGCCTCCGGCTGAATACCTTTGACACCCCAATAATCGGCCAGCGTGATATCGCTGCACCGTTCGATCCCTTTGAACTTACATACAAAGCAGGAACTGCGGGAGTACAGTCCCTTGATAAAGCCGCGCTGATAGGGGTTTTCGGCAGCAGGCTGGGCGAACTCTCTACCGTTATCAAACGCGGCGTGAATATGGTACGCCTCCCAGCCATTTGCCTTGTTGCGGAAGGAGAACGCGGTCAGCTTGCCGCCGTGCTGCTTCTCCAGTTCCGCTTTATATCCCTCCCACACCAGAGGCGAGGGGACACTGTGACAGGCGGTATCCTGCGTGATCAGCGTATCATAGTCCCGACCAAGGTAGCTTTTCAGTGCAGCGACCTGGCACGGCATTCCGCTGAAATAGACCCAGCGCCCGGCGGCCAGCGCGGCCTTGACCTGCGCATAGCAGTCGCTCGGAATGCGGTCTTGGACATACTTGGAGCTGCAAAGCGTAGAAAGCTCCTCCATACTTTCGGCAACAGTATGTACCACATCAAAGCTCTCGTCAAAGGCCGCGCCGAACACAAGGCCGCCTCTGCGGATGATCTCCGCTGCCAGCACGGGAAAGATCGCGCCGGACGAGGATCGGGGCAGGAGCGCTCCGTCCTTGGCGTAGCCGGTTAGAACATCCGTATGCGCCGAGTTCTGCGGCAAAACGGAAACCGGACATTTTCTGGTGCAAAGGCCGCAGTCGGTACACGCTGCGTCATCAACGACAGGGCGCAAAAAGCCATGCGCATCCGGCTGCATTTTGACAGCCGCTGATGGGCAAACCGCAGCGCACACCCCGCAGCCGGTACAAGCATCAATTTTTTGAGCGACGTTCATATGTAAGTCTCCTTCGGTTCTTCAAGGAGTGATAGCCAAAGCCCAATAGCAGGCATATTGCTGTCGTAATCGTAAACAGGAAAAAGTTCGCATTAACAACTTTCCGCAGCGCAAGAATGACAAGCGGATGCCAGAAATATGTAAAATTAGCCGTATCACGGCAAGCCGAAGCAAGCTTGCTTTTCCCTTCGAGCGGATAGGCAAGACAAATCTGAAACAGAAGAAACAGCAGCGGATAAAGGAATACCGTGATTTCGATTGTTCTTGACATCCCCGTGACAGTCACAGCAACAATCTCAGCCACGAAGAGCAGTGCCACCAGCGTGGTCGCAAACAGCAGATGTTTCTTGGAAATGCGCAGTTTTAACTTTCCTTCCGAAATCGTCCACCCCAAAGCGGTAAAAGGAAAGCCCATCAAAAATATCCGCCGAACACTCAAAAACCATCTACTGTCAAACAGTGTACTCATAATCGGGAGCCTGCTGCCGATGCCATAATACGACGTTCCCAAAAGCCCAACGGCATAGCAAAAAACTGCCAGCGGAAGCAGAGCTTTCGTCAGCTTGAATTTACAAATCAGGTAGATCATTACCATAGAATAAATGACACCCACCATGTACCATAGATGATAGTAACTGCCATTAAACAGGAGATCTATCAGCATCCATTTTTTCGGTTCGCGCAGCAGTGCAGGGTTTTGTAGAAATATAAAGGCAAAATACGCCAGCGACACAGAGACATATACTTTTATCAGTTCCCAAATAGTAGCCACAATAGCAGAGCAGCCCTTCTGGACATAGCCTTTTTGAAGAAAATATCCGCTTGTGCAGAAGAAAAACGGAACAGCCACGCGGGTCAGTATCTGAATATTGCCGTTGGCGCGAGACGGAAACCACATGATTGCCTGTGTATGAATAGCAATCACTAAAATCGCCGCAAACAGGCGCACAATATCAATGCTGTTAATGCGGTTACTCGCTTTCATCTTTTTTTCCTTTCATGTGTGTGAGGAATTTCGATACCGGCCCCTTAATGAACGCTCTTTCATAGTCGTTCATCATGAAGAAATATGCTAATACCCAATAAATCAGGGTATAAGCTGCGGCGAGGGCAAAGAAGATCAGCCAATTGCTGATATGCAGCGCGTCCAGAATGAACCACCCCATCGTCCCCATGACCAGCATGACAGGGCACATATGCAGGATGTTCTTCCAGAAGAGCGGAATATCAATGCCGATTTTCTTATAGTAATACCAGTTGATAATTAGAATGTTGCCCACCACATAGGCAATGCAGGTAGCCATAGCCGCGCCGATGATGCCGTATGCTTCCACCCACCAGAAAGTCAGCCCGACATTCAGCACGGCGATGCAGAGGTATACGACAGACCGGAACTGATGCTTATTCATAGCATAGAGAATGTTCAGGCCGGTGTTTTGAATCAGGGGCACGGTCACCGGGATCATCACCAGAAGCGCCACATAGTAGGCATCCTCGTACCCAGCACCCGCCCATAATGCGATGAACTGCCGTCCAAACGCAACAAACGCAGAAACAATGAAGGAAATCAGCAAAAATTGCAGCCGTCCGACCTTGATGAACAGGGCTGTAAACTCCGAGGGAGGGGTGTCCTTAACAGCCATTTTTGTCACCTTCGGCATAAGGACGCCACTGATTGCCGTTGACAGGCTTGTGATGTATGTGTTGAAGGTTGCGCCGATGTTATAGACCGCTGTAGCTACCGCGCCAACGGCCCAACCGATAATGAGCTTGTCTGTGGACCAAAAGAGGATATCAACAATGTTTGCCAAAAACACAAACAAGGAAAAACGAATGATCTCGCCAAGAAGTCCACCTCCGACATGCTGGAAGCAGGGGCGGATATGCATCCGTCGAATTACATATACGGTGTAGATGGCGTAGGTAACAATATTCAGGACCGTCGCAGAAAGGACAAGACCGATAGAGCCAAAACCCATGAACAGCAGCACAAGATTCAAGCATGGCGATACCACGCTTGTGATTAGCGAAGCCGTTTTGCTAAAGATAAATCTCTCGTGGGCCAGAATCATGGAGCTGAACACATTGAAGGGCATGAAAATTGCCGTGTTCAGCGTCATCAGACGCACCAGCCGCTCCAGCAGAAGGAGCTCGTCCGGCATGAGGGATCGTCCATAGAACCCCAAGTGGAAGGAACAGAATGTGCCGACCAGCAGAATTGCAGCGCCGATTACTGAGTATATCTTGATGAACAGGCCAAAGACGCGCTGTTCTCCGTCCAAATCTCCCTCTGCGCGGTATTTGGCAAGGTAGCGGATGATCGAGCCGCCGATGCCGAAATTCAGCAGGCCGATATATCCCATAACCGACTGTGCAATCCCGTAAATGCCATACTCCGCCTGTCCCAGCATACGGAGCATGATGGGCGTATAAATGAACGGAATCAGATTGCCGATCAGCAGGTTCAGATAGGACAGCAGCGCACCTGCCTTGATTTCATCGCGTTTCATGCGTTTACAAGTTCCTCCAATGCCTTGCGAGCCTCGTCGGCTCGGGCGATATAGCCGGGAAGCGTCTTATTGAGGTGAGCCCAGATGGCGTCGCGCTTTTCATACAGGCGAACGAATGCTCGGGTCAGCTCATCGCTCTCCCTGAGCTGCTGCACCGGCAGAACGTAGCCATCCTCCGTGCCGAACAGATCCCGGGCAATGCCGCGCGCTTTGACGGAGTATCCCACCACCAGTGTCGGAACACCGGTAGAATATGCAGCGATGGTCGCGTGGGTTCGGGCACCAACGAAGAAGCTGCATTGAGAAATAATCCCTTTCAGCTCCATGCAATTGTGGTCCTCCACCATGACTACACGCCCGGTATGCTGGTACTTCCGGTAGAGTTCTCGCAGAGGAATCCTGTCATCAGTAAAATCCCATACCACGTGAGGAATCAGGGCGACCCCCATGTCTGTTTCTCTGAGGATATAGTCAATCAGTACCTGATAATTGGCCATTGCCATACCCGGAGACGTTTCCTTTTCGATGACCATGGGACTCAGGTTGATTCCGACCATATTTCCAACAGTAAAGCCCTTTGGGCTAGGCGGAATGCAGCTTTCCAACGTAAATGCAGGATCCGATACCAAGACCGTATGTGGATTGACTGCTCGCAGTGCTTCATAGGATATGCTCTCACGTGCTGCGATAAGGCTGTACCGAGAAATGTCCTGCGCGATGGTAGAGTCCTTTAGAAGCTCTGGTTCAACAGAACAGCCCCACAGCACCGTCTTTGCCCCGCGCTGTAGCAGCATACAAAGCAGTAAACAGCTACGCAAATATCGCCAAACAGCGCAAAGTAGTAAATCAGCGGCGTACCGCCGATCCACAGCAATGGGGTATATGGCAAGTTTTCCCTCCGGCAAAAGAGGTGCAGCATCAACATGGAGAGAATCGCCACACCCTTGAGCATTTTTGAATCGCGCTTTGTAATGTCCATCCTTCACTCCATCAGCGCATAGATCTTCTCGACCTCCGCGCTGTTCGTATAATCTCTCTTTGCGCAGTTCTCCGACAGCCGCTGCATCCGGGCAGGGTCGCGCAGCAGCGCGGCAATTCCGGCAGCGCAGCCCTCGTTATCCATAGGGACGATCACGCCGTCCACCCCGTCCTCCAGCTGACTGCCGGAGGTGGCGTAGTCTGTGATGACGACAGGCTTTCCAAGAAGCTGCGCCTCCCGCACGGTGACGGCCTTGCCCTCATAGCGGGAGGGCTGCACATACAGGTCGCAGGCGCGCATATAGGGGTAGGGGTTGTCCTTTTTGCCGAGGATGATGACGCGCTCCTGCATCCCGGCCTCGGCGATTTTCTGACGGATCAGCGGCTCATCGCCGCCATAGCCGATGAGATACCACGTTACGTCAAGGCCGTCCGCCATCAGACGGCGGCAGATATCCGGCACATTGTCGAAGTTCTTCGCCTCGCAGAAGCGGCCAACGGAGAGCAGGGATATTCCGTCACCCGCAGGCATATCGGTCTGAGGCATTGCCGCCTGCTTACACGTCAGCTCTCGGGGTAGGATATTCTCCACCGTTCGGACCTTCTGCGCCAGCTCCGGGAAGACGTTCTGAAAGCTCTCGGACGTATGCTCGGACACGCCGCAGATGGCATCATAACCCTCCCACATGGCAAGCTCCGCCGAGCGGTCGAAGGTCAGCGCCGTGTAGTCCGTGTGGATCCACGCCGCGTATTTCTTTGCATTCACCCGCTCCCGCGCAAAATAATGCGGCGTCAGGAAGCTGATGGCAAGATCATAGGTCTTGCCGGAGATCGGCGGCATAGAGTTCAGCGTGTACTTGTGGCTGTAGGTCAGCGCGGTGACGGACGGTTTCTCGCTGGGATGCCTCCGGTCGAAGCGTCTCGCGGCAAGCTTCCCTTGCAGCCGCCCGCAAAGCACGTCCAGTTGTCCGCTCTTGACGAGCGCCGCCATGGGCACAGCCAGCGAGGCGTACTGTGGAATCTCCGGCAGAAGTTTCGCCTTGGGGTTCAGATACGGCATCAGTTCGCCGCTGTGTCGCATCAGAAAGAGGTCAACGTCATAGCGGTCATAGTCGATGGCATCGAGTAGCCCCAGTAGACTGCGCTCCACGCCCCCAAGCTCCATCGCTTGGGAGAAGATGAGAATGGATGGTTTCATTATAGAATCCTTTCTCGGGCAATTACTCACGATTAAGGCGATGCTTATGCACAATTTTGTACACGAATTGCGGGCACGCGCTTTTTATAATTGGAATGACAGAATAAAGGCAGGCCTTCCTTTTGAAGCCAAACGCTTTCCCTGCTCTCAAAATGACCTTACTCTCGTTGATCCGGCTTTGAAACGTTCTACGCGAGATTGCATTGCGGTCATCGCGCATACTATACAGGATTTCTTGTGTATTAAAGCCGCGGTAACCGGCAGCGTACATCCGAACCCAAAGATCGTAGTCTTCAACACGCAGCGTATCTTTGTTTTCAGAATATCCGCCCAGCTCCTCCAGAATATCTCGGCGCATAAGTGCCCCTGCATGGCAAAACTGAGAGCCATGCAGAAGATCCTTTGGCTGAGGCGCGGCGTCATAGATCATTTTTCCAAAGATACCTTCATCATCGAAAAAGCTCATGGAGCAGCTGATAACACCCGCCTCCGGGTGCTCGGCATACAGTGCGAGTTCCTTTTCAAACCGGTCCGGTGTGCAGATATCATCGCCGTCCATGCGGGCAATATAATATCCGCTTGCAGCAGCCAGACATTTGTTCAAGGTTGCATTCAGTCCAAGATTTTTCTCGTTTCTCAGGAGGGCAATGCGCTCATCGTTCCGCTGAAATTCACTGGCAACCTGCCACGTTTCATCAGACGATCCATCATCGCAGATGATAAACTCCCAGTCCGATACCGTCTGGTGCTGAATGGCGGCAATTGCCTCCGGCAGAGTGTGGGCGCAGTTGTATGCACCCATAATCACAGAAATAGTTGGATTCATAATCCTCACGTCACAATCCTAAATAGTTCCAAACTGTTATTCTGGAAAATTCCTGCGCAAAGTTCTCGTTGATCGCATTTCCATAATAGAAGTACACCAGATAACAGTCGACCATCGACGCCGTCAGGAAGCGTCTGTCCCGCGCAGAAAGCTTTTTGAGTATCATCGGCAAGACAATCGCCGGGAATATGGAAAAATAGTTTGCCAGCCGTCCAAAGTAGTTTGCCGTACCAAATAGGCCGACAAACATGATACACGCATAGAGAAAGCTGAGATTGATAAACACATTGTCTGCCGCACTGCTTCGACTGACGCGGCGCTTGAGAAGAAACGTCAGCAGCACCGGGACGCTGGCAACCAGCACTCTGAATACGTTAACGCCCTCGCCAATGAACTCCTCCGCGTTGTACCCGTCACCCAAAAGAGCTGCCGTGTTGACGATCGTCTCAACAATATTCGGCAGTGTCAGCCCCGCAATCACGGTAAGTGCCAGCAGGAGCCATGTCCCGCCGGACCACGGCCTAAAGCGAAGGATTGGAATCAGCAAAAACAGCAGAATATACGGATGAAATGTTGCCGCCAGCAGCACGATTGCCGCAAATCGAATCCATTTATGGTTCAGCGCATACGGGATCGCCGCAAGTCCAATGGCAATTGAGGTACACTGCTTCATAGCCGCCAGAGAAAACAAGTAACCGTGCGCACAAACAAAAAGGAAGATCGACAGCGTAAAGTTGCTGGAATACCGTTTCAGAAAAGTAACCGTCGAAACCACAAACAAACTCGAATAGAACAGCACAAAGCTCTGGGCACTGAAACCGGCAGCCTTCATCAGCGAATTGAGCAAGACAAACCCCGGATTGTCACCCGGCTTCCAGCTGAATCCCGTCAGGATATCCGGAAAAGCCGCCATTGCTTCGTAGCTGCTCATATATGTAAATGTGTCATTATATCCGGTTCGCAGCCCTGCAAAAATGCTCAGATAAACGATCAGCAAAAGCACAATGCCGTTGTTCAGCGTCCTGCTCGACTGTCCTTTCCATGCCAATGTGTACTTTTCACTCAGAAATGCAAGTCCGCAGGAAACGGCCAGCACAATCCACAGTTCGCCCACTGATATCCTCCCGTATTACAGCTCGTAGACAGCTTGCAGCTCGCGCCGCACATTGGTATCCGCATAGAGCTGTGCCTTTTCATATCCGGCCTGTCCCATGCGACCGGCCAGTTCGCCATCGTTCAGCAGCACTGCAATTTTCTCCGCAAACGCGTCGCTGTCCGCAGGCGGCACCATGTAACCGGTCACCTCCGGCACGATCAACTCCCGATGCCCCCGGTTGTAGGAGGCCGCCACAGGCTTGCCCAGCAGCATTCCTTCCACGATGTTCATCGGCAGCCCCTCGCGGTAGCTGCACGAAACGATCACATCCGCGATATTGGCATATCGCTCCAGATCGGTGCGGTAGCCCAGAAATTCTACATATTCCTGTAAGCCGAGCGCCGTCACCTCTGCCTGCAACTCCGGAAGCGTCGGGCCGTTTCCGGCCAGCAGCAGTCTTACATTCGGCTGTTTCTTTCTCAGTGCGTCCATCGCACGGATTGCCGTAATCTGATTCTTGTTGGGCAGCAGTTCGCCCGTACAAAGCAAGATTTTTTCGCCTTCTGCATAGCCTAGCTCGCACCGCAGCGCCGCGCATTCGTCTTCGGACAACTTACGATACTTTGCAGAGTTTGCACCGACACCGTGAATGCGCTCCACCTGCGTGGGAAACTTTGCCGAGGCAAGGTCATAATCCTCCTGCGTGATGGTGATGAGCTTGTCCGTATGGCGGCACATAAACTTCTCCACCGGATACCAGATGAGCCAGTTTTTCTTCGGCGCACCCTTATAAAAGTGGAAGCCATGAGCGGTATAGAATACCTTGGTGCCGCGCTTGCGGGCTTTTTGTGCAGCCAGCCGTCCCAAAACACCGCCCACCGGCGTGTTGCAGTGGACAATATCGTAACTGCCCTCGTCAATGATCTTTTTGAGCTGTTTGTAGGCTCCAAGATTTTTCGGTGAAAACGGTGACCGCTGGAACGGCACGTCAAAGACCTGCTCCACAAAGTCCAGCTTCAAGCCGTTCTTTTCGGCAAGGTTGTTCCGCGCCGCCACATGAACTTCGCAGCCGTGCTCATGCAGCATGGCCACAAGCGGCCTGTGAAACTGACAGATATGCGATTGTACGGTGGCAACTAAAAGGACTTTCATTGCAGCTCCTTAGAATGGCAAGGCATTGTTCACAAGATAATACGCCCGTTCACAATACATTCTTTTCTTGGTTTCGTTGTAATTCGTAATCGTTATTCCGAGTTGGTCAATCGCGGGGTTCATTTTGCGAATGACATCGAAGTGTGGGATATCTTCAATCCTTTTTTCCAAGGGTAACCGCAGAAACAGCTCCATCAGCAAGCGGTTGTTATACGGAATCGTGATATCGTAGGAAACGCGGTGTTCGGATGTGATCGTCAGCCCGCCCCATCCGCCGTAGCGGAATTCCCACAGATACATATCGCTGGAATCCAGATTGTAAATGCTATGGAAGGCGGTCTTTTCTATGTACTGGCGGAATATCTTGTCCGTCGCATTGGCATCCGTGCGATTGTAGGTGAAAAATTTGTACATAGAAGTCATCTGTCTGGGAGACAACTGCGTCGGCATTTTCTTCAAGCCAAACTTTTTATAATAGTTTGCGCGTCCGATTTCTGACACCCAAGACTTGACCTCAACGTCAAAATCCGACGTGTTCAAGAAAAACAGGCGTTTCCTGACATCGTTGGCGTTGACTGCTCCGATATCGCCCAAATTATGCTCCATGACGGCGCGCATCGCGGGAACATCCTCAAAATCACCGTCATTCTCAGAAATTGTATAAGTGTGATGCGTTACACCTATGGCAGCCGCAATTTTCTCAGCAGCCTCTGCGTCCGGCCTGTCTCCGTACATGGAGATATAACTGTAAAAGTCAAATTTGTCGTACAGACCGTTGGCGCAGGCTACGGTCGTTTTGCTGTCCATACCGCCAGTCATTGAAATTGCAGGCTTGTCCCACTTATTCGCAATCAGCTCCATGTTCTTGTGAAGCAGCCGTCCGATTTCCATAATTGTTTCGTCGTATTCCCACTCATTCTTCACCACAGAGATATCGCAGCTGGGATAAAAACGGGTAAGTTTACAGGAGAACTTCGGAACTGCAACATTCAAAACATGATTCGGCACAAGGCGAAACACATCGTCAAATTGCGAAATGTCACCGGGCAGAAACAAACCATACATCTGCCAGAAGCGATAATGCGTCAGCTTTCTCACATAGGCAGATTGCGTAAGATTACAAAGATCGCCAATCAACTGAGCGTGTGACGACAGATAGAAATGCTTTTCAATTGTGCCATAATAGGTGCATTGCATCCCGGCACAGTCGCCCCACACCTCAATGTCGTCTGCCTTTACAACGATCAGTGTAAACACGCCTGTCCATTGATTGAAATACCCAATCTTATCTTCGGAATCAGCATATTTCCGAAGAATTTCATTTTCGTCATACAAGCCGTCGAACGGGTTATATGCATGGCCGATCATCACCAGCGAAGAATCCTCAGTTTGCAGCGCATAGTACTTCGCCTTGGGGTGTACCAACAGGCTATATCCGCAGATTTTCTCAGTCCGCCATTCTCCATAAAAGGGAAATGCATTGCCGTCAATTTCGGCATCCGTAAACAAATAACCGCGGGCAAAAAGAACCTCTCTGAACTTTGGAGAATCATCCGTTATTCTCTTCACTTCACCTATGCTGCTCATTTCAGATTCTCCTTTATCGTCTCCCACAGCCTTACCCGGTTTCCGTCTCCCACAAAGCTGTTATGCGGGGTCAGGAGCACGTTTTCCATATCCCACAGCGAGCTGCTTTCGGGCAGGGGCTCCTCCGCAAAAACGTCCAGCACCGCGTGACCGCCGCTTTGCAGCCACTTGGTCAGCGCAGCCTCGTCTGCCAGCGCGCCGCGGGCGACATTGACGAAGATCGCGCCATCATGCAGGCAGCCAAAGATTTCCTTGCTCACGATGCTGCGCGTCTCTGGCGTCAGGGCGATGCAGCACATCAGAATATCACAGGCCGCCGCAGTCTCCGCCAGCTTATCCAGCGGCAAAACCTCGTCAAAATCCGACAGCACCCGCACGGTGCGATTCACGCCGGTGATATGGCAGCCGAAGGCGTGCAGCCGCTTTGCGATCTCCCGCCCCACATCGCCGCAGCCGAGGATGCACACGCGCTTGCCGGAAAGCTCCAGCAGGCCGCGATGCTTCTCCCATTTGTGCTGCACCTGATTCGCCGCAAAAAAGCGGCTCTGCTTATAAAGCTGCAAAATGCCGCAGACGGCGAACTCCGCCATCGGGACGCTGTACACGCCCGCAGCGTTGTGCAGCTCGATGCCGCGCGCCCGGATATCGTCCAGCGGCACACGGTCAAGCCCCGCGCTGGTAAGCTGGATGAGTCGCAGGCTCGTAAAGCGCTCGATGGAATTGTAGAGAAACAGGCCGTTGCACACGACCGCCTCGTATCGCTCCGGGCAGTCTACCGGGGCGCGTTCGTCGCCATGAACGAAGACCTTGTGCCCGGCAGCTTCCAGCTGCTCGCGCTCGCCGCTATTGAGTTGAAACGCGCCGGTCACCAAAACGTTCATGCGTTCATACCTCTCACAATGTTCTCAACGCAGGTGCAAACCCTGCGGTGATTCTCGTCAAACTGCTCCTGCGTCCAAGCGGCGCGGTTCCGCTCAACACGGCGGATATCCTCCACACCCTCGGTGAAGATGCGCCGTATTTCATCCAAGTCCGTAACCTTGCCGGTATTGCAGAAGCTGCGGGACAGGATCACATACTGTGAACCAAGACGATAGTGCTCACCGATGATATATTCTGCCGGAAGCGTCCCCGAACCGGGACGCCCCACGCCGCCAAAGCCATAGGGAATACTTGCTTCACGGAGCTCGGCGCAAAGCCTGTCCACCGCGCCGTCCGCCAGGAACTGGAACATGAATTTCTGATGATAGCACAGGTGCAGGTCGTTGAGGCCGATGTGCATCTGGTCGATGCCCGGTACGGCCAGCGCCTCCGGCAGATGCTCTGCCGCCGTGTCGGTTTCCAGCAGCGGCATGACCTTTGCGCGCCCATTCACCATGCGCACAAGCTGCCGCAGATCATCCGCCGTGCGCCACATGGGGAGCATAATAACGTCCGCACCGTTTGCGATGGCGTCGTCGATCTCCGTCTGCGAGTTGGGATTTATCGGATTGACGCGCGCCATGATCTCGGCCTGATTGCCGATGGCGGCACGGACTTTTGCAATATCCTCCGGTGTATGGTGGGACTGCACCGTATCCATCCCGCCCTGGCGCTCTGCCTTCCCCAGCACCTCCATGTCAATGAAGATACGGTCAACGCCCGCGTCTGCCGCGATTTTCGCAACCGCAGGATCATTTGTGATATACATGAGTTTCAGCATTTGATCTCCCTCAGACCGTCGTGCCGGTATTGACATTATCCTCGTTGCGCAGGACCTTGAACACGGTCATGAAAAGGATCTTGATATCCAGCGCAAGTGAGACGTGCTGCGTGTACCAGACGTTCATCTTGATGCGTTCGTGCCACTCCACGCCCTTGCGGCCATGTACCTGCGCCCAGCCGGTAATACCGGGGCGAACGTCAAACATATGAAACTGTTCTTCCGTGTACTGCTCCACAGGCCAAGGGTGATAGGTCAGCGGAGGGCGCGGCCCCACAATGGCCATATCGCCGACAATAATATTGATGAGCTGCGGAAGCTCATCAATACTGGTCGCCCTGATAAACTTACCAACCTTTGTAACGCGCGGGTCGCCCTTCCCACTGTAAACACCGCTGCCGGTATGCTCCGCACCGTCCGCCATGGAACGGAACTTATAGATGGTGAAGACCTTTCCATGCAGGCCCAGCCGCTGCTGCTTGAACAGCACCGGCCCCGGAGAGGAAATCTTGACTGCTAGTGCGGTTATCAGAAGCAGGGGTGAAAGAATAACTAAAGCAATCAGTGAGAGAACTGTATCAATCAATCGTTTCCAAAATCTCTTATACACGGCATTTCGTTCCTATCAACTCCGCCGCAGCAGTGTGCAAAGCGGGGGTATTTCAGTGCATCCGGCAAATCGCCGTCTCCCACCCGAAAAACGTTGGGATTACACCATTTTTATTGCTTAATTATACTACATATGGATAAAAAACGCAATGCCTGACACATGCGAAAAAGTGGAGCGATTTTCCTTGTCAGATCATTTTCCGGTTGCACAGGCTCAATTCATGTGGTACAATGTTATTCAATAAGAGAACTGCAACGCCTGTCACAAGTGGTAACATGGCAGAGAAGGCCGAACAGCCGCAGGGCTTTGACGAGAACCAGCAGGTTGCCTGCCGCGGCGGCAATGTCGCGGGTATGGCGAGAAAAGCGCTGGAAGCCGAAACCGGCAGACCGGTTGTCACCGCGCAGAACGCCGAAAGCTTCCGCCAGCTCGTCACGGACATTGTGACCGATGCGGCGCAGCTGCCGGAGCAGATGGAGGAGAATGAGAATGGGAAATGAGATCATCCATCAGGGAGACGTTCTCCTTTACAACGATGAAAACGGAAAAGAATTTGTAAATGTTGTGTTTATGGAGGAAACATTCTGGCTGACGCAGGTTGGCATGGCAGAATTGTTTGACTCCAGTAAGTCCAATATCAGCGAGCATTTGTCACACATCTTCGAAGAGGAAGAACTGGACAAAGTATCCTGCATGAGAAAATTCGGAATTTCCGAATTTTCTACGAAGCCCACCAATTTTTATAACCTCGATGCCATCATCGCCGTGGGTTACCGTGTGAACTCCAAAAAGGCTACACGCTTCCGCCAGTGGGCGACAAGAACGCTGAAAGAATACATTCAGAAGGGCTTCGTCCTCAACGACGAGCTGATGAAAAATGGCCGCCCTTTCGGCAGGGATTACTTCGACGAATTGCTGGAGCGCATCCGGGAAATTCGCGCCAGCGAGCGCCGAGCGTACCAAAAAATCGCCGATGTCTTCGAGCAATGCAGCTATGACTACGACAAAAACAGCGAGACAACAAAGGCCTTCTATGCCTTCGTACAGAACAAGCTGCATTACGCCGTCACCGGCAAGACTGCCGCGGAGCTGATTTCCGAGAGGGCAACGCCGGACAGTCCCACGATGGGGCTTACCACATGGAAGGGCACGCCGGATGGAAAGATTCTCAAAAGCGACACGCTGGTGGCGAAGAACTATCTGAACGAAAAGGAGCTGTCCCGCCTGAACCGGCTGGTGACCATGTTCATCGACTACGCCGAGCTGATGGCAGAGGACGAGCAGCTCATGAGTATGCAGGACTGGCTGGACGAGACTGACCGGTTTCTGACCAACAACCGCCGCAGGGTACTGGACGGTAAAGGTCACATCTCGCGGGAAGCGGCAGCCAAAAAGGTCGGCGCAATTTACGATGAATTCCGCAAGAAGCAAGATGCAGCATACATCTCCGACTTTGACCGGGAGACGGCAAAATACTTAAAAGGCGGTGAGCCGACATGACCGAAACATTTGACATTGCGGGCTATGCCCGTATTTCCGTGGATGATGAGCAGGAGCAGAAGAACATCTCCATTGAAAACCAGAAGGCCATCATCGAGGACTATGTGAAGACCCACTTCCCCGGCAGCACGCTGACGTTTTTTGAAGACCGCGACCGCTCCGGCTACACGTTCGAGCAGCGCGAGGGCTATCAGGAGATGCGCCGGGGACTGATGCGGCACAAATACGACATTCTCATCATCAAGGACTTTTCCCGCTTCTCCCGCCGCAACTCGCGCGGCCTCGTGGAGCTGGAAGACCTGCGCGACGCGGGCGTGCGCATCATTTCCATCGGCGACGGGGTGGACTTCCCCAATGACGACGACTGGCTGAAAATCCAGTTCCAGTTCCTTGTGAACGAAATGCCCGTCACGGACACCTCCCGCAAGGTGCGCAGCGTTGTGAAGCGGCGGCAGAACGACGGCGAGTGGATCTGCGCCGCGCCCTACGGCTATCTCGTCACCGAGGACAAGCAGTTTGAGATCATCCCCACGGAGGCCGAGACCGTCCGCAGGATTTTTGACCTCTACAGCAACGCCGGTTGGGGCTACAAGAAAATCGCCAACTATCTCACCGATCAGGGCGTTCCCACGCCGCGTATGTCCGAGCGGATGCGCAAGGAGGCGGCGGGCAAAAAGACGAAGCGGGAGGCCAAGAACGCATGGGCCATCGCCACGGTGCAGGGCATTCTCGACAACGATTTTTATATCGGCACGCTGCGGCAGGGCAAGTACACCCGCGCCAAGATCAACGGCAGGGACATCAAGCGCAACGACGACGAGCACATCGTCATCGAGAACCACCATCAGGCCATCATCGACTACCGCACCTTCGCCATCACCCGCGCCCTGCGGGAAAAGCGCAGCCGCAGCAACTACCGCGGCGTGAAGATCAACGACAACGTGTACTCCGGCTTTTTGCAGTGCGGCGACTGCGGCAGTCCGCTGTTCGCCATGAGCCGCTCCGACCTCGCCCCCGCCTACACCTGCGGGACGTATCACCGGCGCGGTCTCAAGGGCTGTACCAGCCACCACATCCGCGTTGACCGGCTGGACGAGCTGCTGAAAAGCTATGTGCGCAAGCTGGCGGACAGCTCTGCCGCCATGCTGGCGCAGCTCAACGAGGAATTAAAGCGCGAGACCGAGCAGGTGGCGGAAACGGAGCAGTCCGCGGACAATCTGGCGGCGGTGCTGGCCGACCTCACCGAAGAATTGAAGGTGACGAAGCGCCAGCGCATCCGCGAGATCATGAAAAAGCCGGAGCAGGAAGCCTCCATCGAGGCGCTGTATGACGAGATGGAAGCAGACCTCCAGAAGAAGATCGACGGCATCCACCACCAGATCGACCTGCTGAGCGACAAGCGCAACACCATCATTCAGGTGAACCGCGTGGCCAAGACCGCCATTGACGTGTTCCGCGACATTCTGGAAAAGGACAAGCTGGAGCGAAACGATCTGGAGCTGCTGATTGACAAGATTTTCGTCTATGAAGATCATCTTGAAATTAAGCTCAAAGCCGACATCGACACGCTGCTGCGCTGCGGCACGCTCCCTGCGGAAACGGAGGACGCCGCAAATTTTAGTGAAGGCACGGAAAATATCGAAAACACGCTGATCCAGTCCTCTAAAAACCGCGAGGACAAGGTTTTCCGTGTCCATGTTATCAGTAACGGCGACCCGTTGGAGATCTATACGGAAAAGGACGGAGAGGTCATTTTCAAGAAATACTCGCCGATGGGCGACCTGACCGATTTTGCGGGGCAGATCTGCGACGCGATCGGCAAGAACACGGGGCACATGGCGGCGGTCTGCGACCGCGACAGCGTCATCGCCGTGGCCGGCGCGCCGCGGCGCGAGCTGCTGGAAAAGCGCTGCTCGCAGGAGCTGGAGCGGCTGATGGAGGCGCGCCGGAATTACCGCGCACAGGAGGGCGAGAGCCCGGTCTGCGCGGTGGACGGGCTGGAGCGCTACCGCGTGGGCGTCGCGGCCCCCATTCTGGCCGGCGGCGACCTGATGGGCTGTGTGATGCTCCTGCTGGGGGCGGAGGATGCGCCGCTCGGCGAGGGAGAGCTGAAGCTCGTCCAAACCGTCGCGGGCTTTCTCGGCAGACAGATGGAGGGTTGAGCGCCCGCACGCCGCAAAGCAAAACCGCACAGAGTTACGAAACGGCTCCCGAATCCGGCAAAACGCCGGAGACGGGAGCCGTTTTGCGCCTCTTGCCAAGGGTGGCATTCCGTGGTATCGTGGTGTCATCAGGACGCGGCGCGCGTGAGGCGGTGCTGCGGAAAAAGGAGGCGAACGGGATGAAGCTGACCGTGGAGCGGGCGCTGAAGATCGAGGGCATGAACAAATGCACGCTTGTGGCGGGAAAAAACGGCGTGCAGCGCGAAATCGCGTTTCTTGACAATATGGAGGTGCCGGACATTGCGCCGTGGCTGAAGGAAAAGGAGCTGCTGGTCACCACGGGCTACTCCCTTTACAAGGATCAGGGGAAGTTGCTGGAGCTGATCGAGGCGCTGCATCAAAGCGGCGCGTCCGGTCTTGTCATCAAGACGCGCTTTCTCGGCGGCATTTCGGAGCAGGCGATCGCACTGGCGGACGCATACAGCCTGCCGCTGATCACGATCCCGGACGAAATGCCGTCTATGGAGCTGTGCATGCCGCTGTTCCGGGCGATTCTGGACGTGCAGAATGAGCGGCTCCGCTTTTCGTCCTCCATTCACAACAAGTTTACGGCATTGGAGCTCAGCGGCGGCGGTCTGGAGGAAGTGGCGGATATGCTGCACCGCCTGCTGTCCATGCCGGTCATCATTGCGGACAAAGGCTTCAAAATATCCGCGTCTGTGCCGGACGGAACCACGATGCGCACGCTTTATCAGCAGATCACGCCGGACTTGCGGCGCTGGGCAGAGGCAGAGGACTGCGGCGAGGACACGGCGCGGTTTGCCTGCGGCGGGCAGCAGGTCGTTGTGCGAAAGGCACGCTTTAAGGAACAGGTTTGCAGCTATATTCTCGTGGTCTGCCCGGAGGGCGAGTTTGACGACATGCACACGATCGCACTGGATCACGCCGCAACGACCGCTGCGCTGGAATTTTCCAAGCTGGACGCGCTCAGCCAGCGGCTGAGCCTGATGGACAACAACTTTTTCATTGACATCATCATGCGCAACGTGAAAAGCGAGGAGGAGGCGCGCCAGCGCGCGCAGTATCTGGGATGGCAGGCGCCGCCGTTTTCTCTGGTGGTGTATGACATCAGCCATTTTGAGGCCAGCGCGCGCAACCGCTCGGAGCTGGAGCTGCTGGCGCTGAAGCAGCAGGTGGCGGAGGAGATCCGGCAGTCCATGCTGCACCGGCGCATCCCCTGCACCATCGTCTCCAAAAGCGACAGCTTTTCCTGCCTGTGCGCGGCACTGGACGCGCCGCAGCTGACGCAGGCGGCGCAGGCGACGGT
>UMCE01031571.1_pt1 | contig 21255 bp, 16 predicted proteins | sample 1964191 | NCBI WGS metagenome assembly UMCE01 (sample SAMEA4835964, study PRJEB28245) | human gut metagenome | biome: gut microbiome; material: fecal sample | place: Denmark | collected 2008
ACTGCTTCGTGGTCACGCCCTCGGACAGATCCACGGAGTAGTCGCCCTGATCAATCTTCACGGACTTGGTCGGGATGATCACGCAATTGCGGGCCTCCCAGGTGCCGGACGAAGTGTTGCCGTCCCAAGCGTAATTGCCGTCGATCTTGAGGCCAGCGGCATCTACGCCTTCGGTGGTGTCGGCAGGGTACTTCTGGGTATTCGTGGCATTGCCATCGTTGAAGATGATGCGAGTATTGCTTCCCTCGAGATCGTCGGGAATCTCATACTTGTACTCGTCATCCTTGCCGCAAGTGTCTCCCGAAGCGACCTGTGTCATCGGCTCGCCCGGCCACTTCGCATTTTCCTTCAAAGTGGTGGCGCTCGAATCGTCTACATACACATAGGCGTACAGGTTGCTCCACGCACTCGGCTTCTTCGCATAAGCCGTGCTTGTGGCGGCCGGATCCTTCTTCGTGTACTTGTATGTTGCGGAGACCGTTTGGCCATCCGCATCCTTGCCCTGCAGCTTCACGGTGATGGTGTCACCGATCGCCGTGGAAGCGCCGATGGTGATGGTGTCGCCATCCTGATACGAGCCGGACTTGCCCTCCGAAGTGGTGTAAGTGGCATCGGTGACATTGTTCGCATTCAGGGTAACGGTAGTGGTGTCCGTCTTGAACGAGCTGTCGCCCGGGGTTGCGGAGACCGAACCGGAATTGTCGGTGAAGAACACACTGATCTTGCCGCCGGGAGCGGAACCGGAAGTGATCTTGCCGCCGGAAACGGTGATGGTACCGCCGGAGACCTGGTCCTTGTAAGTGCCGTCGTCAAGGTTGGTGGCAGTGCCGGACAACTCTTGCGTATCACCCATGTTGGTGATGGTCACGCCGTCGTTCTTGAAGTTGCCGTCCTTGATGTAGCGTTCCACCATGAGGCAGGAATTCGCGCTGCAGTTGCGCAGATACTCCGAAGCCTTGTTGTTGTTCATGGTATTACGGAAGTGGTTCACCGCCACGACCTGCGGATCTTTCCAAGAATCCGCACCGGCATCGCCGAGCTTGCTTTTCTCGGCGAACTGCGGCTGGCTGCCGCCGGAGCCGACCGGGCGGTCGAAGTACAGCGGCATGGTCTGGGAGCGGGAACCGATCACGCCCCAGCCCATGGTCATCTGCCACTCGCTCATGCCGGTGGATTCCCTATCGCTATTGGAATAGTTATCATGCGATTCCACCCAAGAGACAAGATTGCTCGGGCTGGCGGAGTTGCTCCAATCGGACAGGGTGCCGGCGTTCAGGTTCTTCGAATTCAGGGCTCCGCGCAGCTTGCTGCCGTAGGAGGATGCGGTGACGCCGCCGCCGTTCTTGCTGTGGCTGGAGAACAGCTTTGCATAGTCGCTATCGCGGGAGATGGAATCCTGCAACACTTCGCCGTATTGGAACTGCGCGCCATTGTTAAGAATGATGTTCCAATACTGGGAGCCGTTATACTCGTCCGGCAGTTCGATGTGCTTGGCCGCATCGAAACGGAACCCGTCCACACCGTCGTTGACCGCTTGCACGAGGAAATCGTGCATCATGTTGGCGGTTTCGGTGTTCTCAGTGTTGATGTCATACAGGCCGAGCAGCTTGCAGTGGGTCACCTGATAGCGGTTGTTCCAGTCCTGCACGTTGCCGTCGTTGCAGTCGTGATGATAATACTCGCTCTTCTTCCAACGGTCGGCGATGGCGTTCCATGTGGCGGTCATGTGGTTGGCCACCACATCGATGATGATGCGCACGCCGTACTTATGCGCGGTGTCGCACAGGCTCTTCAGATCATCTTCGGTGCCCATCACCCAGTTGCCGATGGTGGTGTCGGTCGGCTGATACACGTAGTACCAGTTCTCGGTGAAGATCATGCCCTTGCCGCCGTTATGAATAGCGGAAATCGGCTCGGTCTGCACGGAGGTGTAACCGGCTTCGGCAATAGCGGGGATGTTTTCCTCAATGGTTTTGAAGCTCCACTCCCATGCATGCAGGGTGGCGCCCTCGCTCATTTGCTGCGCCAGTCCGTAATGCTTGCGCGCCTGTTCGAACGTGGTGTTTTCAACGGTGTCGGCGTAGCTGTCGCGATCGGTGCTGGCCTGTGCTGCGGTGCTGGCGATTGCCAGTCCGCCGAAGGCGGTCGCCGCGGCGGTGATGCCGACCACCACTTTCTTGCTAATCTTCAGCCCCAGCCTATGCCAGGTCGGTGCGGGTTTCCGATGTTTCATGACTCCTTTGTTCCTTACTGACGGCCCCTTATGACGGGGGTTTATCTTCCCTGATAACGTTTGCTCTATTGCGAACGTATGCTGTATATTCTATACCTTTTGCAGAGTGCTAAAGAGTGGAAAATGGCAGAATGTCAACGAAAATCGTTGCTGCAATAACAATGATTTTTGCAAAAACTTGCCGTTGTTTTTGCAGGGGTAGCCCCCGATTGAATGGCAATTTGTGGATGCGGAATGCGTAACGATTGCAAGTTGTGGTGTGAGGGAGTATTGAAAAGGGGTTTGCAAAAATTTTCAGTGGATGCAAACGTGAGTTCGGGGCTATTGGATAAAGGTTGTATGAAATATATACATAAAACGTTTTCTTTTTTTCGGAAAATTTACGCATGACACCGTATGGGGTGGAGGTGGATGGGTCGTTGTAAAATCGGGGGTATGGTTGAAAAGACGTTTATTCCCAAGAACATTATCGTGACCGGTGGTTGTGGTTTCATCGGGTCGAATTTCGTGCATTACGTGGTTGACCATCATCCGGACGTGCATGTGACCGTTTTGGACAAGCTCACGTACGCGGGTAATCCGGAGAACATCGCGGGTCTGCCCGAGGATCGTGTGGAACTGGTCGTGGGCGATATCTGCGATGCGGATCTGCTGGACCGGATCGTGCCTGGTCATGACGCGATCGTGCATTATGCGGCCGAGTCGCATAACGATAATTCCATCGCGGATCCGGAACCGTTTTTGAGGACGAATGTGGAGGGCACGTTCCGTCTGCTCGAGGCGGTCAGGAAGTACGACATCCGCTACCACCACGTGAGCACGGACGAGGTGTACGGGGATCTCGCGTTGGATGATCCGGCCAGGTTCACGGAGCATACGCCGTACCATCCGTCCAGCCCGTACAGCTCCACCAAGGCCGCGAGCGACATGCTGGTGCGCGCGTGGACGCGCACGTACGGGATCCGCGCGACGATCTCGAACTGCTCGAACAATTATGGGCCTTTCCAGCATGTGGAGAAGTTCATCCCGCGTCAGATCACGAACATCCTGGACGGTCAGCGTCCGAAGCTGTACGGCAAGGGAGAGAACGTGCGCGACTGGATCCACACCGAGGACCACAGCTCGGGCGTGTGGACGATCCTGACGAAGGGCCGTATCGGTGAGACGTATCTGATCGGCGCGGACGGTGAACAGAATAACATCACTGTGCTTCGCATGATCCTGAGGATGATGGGCCAGAGCGAGGACGCGTTCGACTGGGTGAAGGATCGTCCGGGCCATGACCGCCGCTACGCGATTGATTCGACCAAGCTGCGCACCGAGCTCGGCTGGACGCCGAAGCATACGGATTTCGAGTCGGGCCTCGCGCAGACGATCGAATGGTACACCGAGAACCGTGCGTGGTGGGAGCCGGCGAAGGCCGCGACCGAGGCCCGGTACAAGCGTCAGGGACAGTGAGGGGAGAATAGGCATAAAAAATGACCGCGCCTCGAAGGCGCGGTCCCTATTGCACTATCCCATGTTAGCGTGGGGTGTGACATAGGTGTTCGATGGCAGATGTTTGGAAGACTGTCCTGCCGTCCTATTCTGCGAAATAAATCGGTTTTGCAGAATAGGAACAGTCGTTTTGCAGAATAAAAGTGTTGAAAAATAGCGGTTCTTCTATTCTGTGTGCTGTTTTGTGCAGAATAGAAAACGCATAGGAAAGATGGATTTCATGGATTTTGAGAAGGATTTGAGGGCCGTGGGGACGAACATCCCGGGCCTGGTGGTGTTTGATCTGCCGGTGCATGGTGATAATCGTGGTTGGTTCAAGGAGAACTGGCAGCGTGCGAAGCAGACCGCGTTGGGGTTGCCTGATTTCGGTCCGGTGCAGAACAACATCAGTTTCAACGCGAAGAAGGGCGTGACGCGTGGCATCCACGCCGAGCCGTGGGACAAGTACATCTCGATTGCGGCCGGTAGCGTGTTCGGCGCGTGGGTGGACCTGCGTCCCGGCGACTCGTTCGGCCAGGTGTACACGACCATATTGGATCCATCGAAGGCGATCTACGTGCCGCGTGGCGTGGGCAACAGCTTCCAGGCGCTCGAAGACGGTACCGTGTACACGTATCTGGTGAACGCGCATTGGAGTCTGGAGCAGAAGAAGACGTACACGTTCGTGAATCTCGCCGACCCGGAGTTGGACATCCAGTGGCCGATTCCGTTGGAGGATTCGGAACGGTCCGAGGCGGACCTGCACCATCCCATGTTGAAGGACGCGAAGCCGATGGCCCCGCGTCGCACGATGGTGACGGGTTGCAATGGCCAGTTGGGCCATGCGATCCGTGCCTACGTGGAGAGCCATGGTTTGGAGGGTTTCGAGTTCAACGACATCGACACGTTCGACTTCTCCGACCCCGCGCAGTACGACCAGTTCGACTGGTCGCTGTACGGCACGATCATCAACGCGGGCGCGTACACCGCGGTAGACAAGGCCGAGACCCCGGAGGGGCGCGCTCTGGCATGGAAGGCCAACGCGCAGGGTCCGGCGTTGCTGGCGCGTGTGGCTCGTGAGCATAACATCACGTTGGTGCACGTGAGCTCGGATTATGTGTTCGATGGGACGCGCGAGATGCATGACGAGTCGGAGGGGTTCGCTCCGTTGGGCGTGTATGGGCAGTCGAAGGCCGCGGGTGATATCGCGGTTTCGAACGCGCCGCGTCATTACATCCTGCGTTCGAGTTGGGTGATCGGCGAGGGGCATAACTTCGTGAAGACCATGATGGGCCTGTCCGGCAGGGTCGCGAAGGGCGAATTGGAGAAGGTGACGGTGGTGGACGACCAGTACGGGCGTCTCACGTTCACCAGGGATATGGCCGACGCGATCTTCCACCTGCTCGGTTCGGACGCCGCGTATGGCACGTATGATCTGACGGGTTCCGGCGCGGTGAAGTCCTGGGCCGAGATTGCGCGCGAGGTGTTCGATCTGGCGAACGGGAACGGCAACAAGGTCGAGCCAATCTCGACCGCGGAGTATTTCGCGAACGCGAAGAACCCGGTGAGTCAGCGTCCGACGTATTCCGCGCTGAATCTGGCAAAGATCGAGGCGACGGGGTTGAAAGTGCCTGATTGGGAGGAGTCCCTCAAGGCATACGTTACCAAGGAACTGAACAAGTAGCGGACCATGCTTGGGCGGCTCTCTTCGCGGGGCCGCCCGGCATCTGACAATACGCAATAGAGAAGGGGAATCCACATGAAGGGCATTATTCTTGCCGGTGGTTCGGGCACGAGGTTGTATCCGCTGACCACGGTCACGTCGAAGCAGCTGCTGCCGGTATACGACAAGCCGATGATCTACTATCCGCTCAGCGTGCTGATGATGGCCGGGATCCGTGACATCCTGATCATCAGCACGCCGAAGGATCTGCCGAATTTCCAGCGTCTTCTGGGTGATGGTTCGCATTACGGGGTGCGGTTCTCGTATAAGGTGCAGCCGTCTCCGGATGGTCTCGCGCAGGCGTTCCTGTTGGGTGAGGAGTTCATCGCGGGCGAGCCATGCGCGCTGGTGTTGGGCGACAACATCTTCTACGGCAATGGTCTGGGCGCGACCCTGCGCGGCGCGGTCGCGAAGGCCGAGTCCGGCGAGGGCGCGAGCGTGTTCGGCTATTATGTCGACGATCCGGAACGGTATGGCGTGGTCGAGTTCGACGAGGACAGGAAGGCCGTGTCCATCGAGGAGAAGCCGGCCCATCCGAAGTCGCATTACGCGGTGACCGGCCTGTACTTCTACGACGAGCACGTGGTCGAGTACGCGAAGTGGGTGAAGCCGAGTGCGCGTGGTGAGTTGGAGATCACTGACTTGAACCGTATGTATTTGGATGCGGGCATGCTGAACGTGCGTACGTTGGGTCGTGGTTACGCGTGGTTGGATACGGGTACGATGGATTCGTTGTTCGAGGCTGGTGAGTTCGTGCGTACCGTGCAGCGTGCGCAGGGTCTGCCAATCGCGATCGTGGAGGAGATCGCCTACGAGAACGGTTGGATCACGCGCGACGAGCTCATGGAGTCCGCGGATCGTTACGGCAAGAGCCCCTACGGCCAGCACCTCAAGGGCATAGCCGACGGCGAGATCATGCTCGTCCCCAACCAGAAGAACTGACAGGGGTTCGTTTCCGAGGGCTTGTTCCCGGAGTCCTGTCCTCGTGACGGGCGTTCCGGCCATTTGTTTTTCAATGTTCCTGTGACAGTCCTCATAACCAAAATCCGTGTGGCCAACTTTGTGTTGGTCGCACGGATTTTCTTGACGGAATCGTAAGGGCTGGTATTACTAGTACCCCTCATGGAACGTCATCATTTGGCATCATCATCTTGCTGCTCTACTTGTGCATATATGTTTTGTAACTTGCTGATAAAGCTTGTCATGAAATTATGTTTTTGGAAGATTGACAGTATTTCAGTTGGCTGAAAACCGAGATAGAGCAATACCGCTCCATACTGGAGTACCTGGACTGCACGTGCATGCCAGTACAAATTGCTTCCAGTCAAAAGATTAAGGTCGTCGGATTCCTGCATGTGGGTATAGGTATTTCTGCTTACTCGATGTTGCTTCAGGAACAACTCACTATTAGGAATGACTGTGTCTGCGAAATCTCCTAGTTTCGACCAGAGGTTTTTAGCATGCTCGCCTGATGTCACTTATTTCTGGGGCTTAAGTCTGTTTTGGACCCAATCTCGGAGTTCTTTGTCGCTGATGTTCTCTAGTACGCGGTCTCTCTTTTCGTTGAATTCTTCGGCAGAAGGTTTGCTAAGGTCATTCCAGATGCGTGAAGTAGCTTCGAAACTTTGAGCTCCCAACTGAAACATTACATCTGACGCCTTATCCCATTTCCCCAGCAACGCGGAGGCAGCATCACATGCCTTCAGCGCATATCCTTTTGCGTTCATCCATTTATCGGCAATGTTTTGGAAACGATTGCTTATTTCTGGATAGGGCAATGGCATATTGACCGCAAGCCTGCCGACTTCGTCCTCTTCACCGGGGACATAGCGATCAAAGTATTGCCCCTGGACTGCTGGATTAACGCCTGTGAATGTTATTTCTTCGATGTTCCCAGGAAAGCCCATACAGAATGTAAGTAATCGTTCGAACGGTTCAAAAAGATTATTGAGGATATCATCTAATGGCATCCCCTCAGATTTCATTATCTTAAAGTTCAGTCGCCATGTTTCCCTGAATGAAAATTCGTTGAGGACGTTAGGGGTATTCCCTGTCTTGATGTAATGCCTCGCATAGACTTCAAAACCATCGCCTTTATAAAGAGGGATGTCATGAGCATCTTCTGGGACATAGGTGAACTTGAGTTCGTGATTGCCATCCTTGGTTGTTTTATAGGATTCGCGGTAAAAACATGTTCTGATCCATTCGCTAAAACCAGACAGATCAACTGTCAATTCTGATATTGAGGGGTTATAGTCAATTCGTTGGTTAGCAACAATTATTGATTCTCCCTGAAGCTTTTGCTGTATGAAGGCTTGTGAGAAGGGGATGGCGTTAGTCCCATGAACATCCCTTAGTACATAGTCTTTGTTGTCATTCGAATAGCCAAAGACTGCTTTCCTGCTGAAATCGAGGGCAAAAGCATTGCCCCCCGTTTTCCGTTGGTGCGGATTCCGAAATGAGATGACCTCGGAGAATGTTTAGTTCAGGGGCGTTCTTCCCATCAAAGGAAAGCAAGCCGAGCGGACATTCGTTGATATTGTCTAGACCATCTTTATCCGTAGCCCAGCAGGCAGGTTCGAAGTTGTAAGGTTGCATGTCATCCTCTTATCGTTTGAAATGTGCAGAATTCGAAGGATTATTCCGAATGACGCCGAATTCTAGACATTGTTCAGATTCTTACCCCCTCTTATAGTTTTGGCATAAGAATCTGAACATTGCCGAAGAGCAAGTTTGCTGTCTCAGGCGTCCTTGTCTTCATCGAAATCAATTTCTACGTCTGATTCCTGATAGAGTTCGATGTTGGAATGCACGTCGATTTCTTCGACGATCCAGGGCTCTGTCTGGAGTTGACAGCGCTGTTTGAATTCTTCGAATCGATTGCGTCCGTCCATACCGCGCAGAGTCACCACAATGCCGAAGCGAAGACCGTCCCCGGCGTTGCTGCCCACGGTCCCATGCTCATCGATTGACGGATCGAACCGCTCGGTTTTGCGAATCTTGAATCCCCAGTAGGGAATCCCATGAGAAATACGTGGCTGGAAACGGCTTTTCTCAATATCGCTGACGTGTTTTACATTGTCCCATTTTCGGTACAGTTTCCGAGCGTCGCCCTCGTAAGCATATGCAGTTGGATCGCCCTGAATGTTATTGTTCAGTGAGTCGATGCCTTTCTCTCTCATGCGCCCAAAATGAAAGTCCAGTTCTGTGGAAGTATAATCAACGCCTTGTCTAGCGTTGCACTTTGGAAAATAGCAAAGTGTGGCTCTCGCCATATATGGATATTTTCCATTTACCATTGGCACTGGTATGCGGTAGTTGTACGTTTCGAAAGAGGTGACTGCGCCTTCCAGAACGAACCGTATTTCGTTCGAGGGGGTGGTCAGAATGTCCTCGATCTTGGTGGGGACTATGCCATATCCGACCTTGATGTTGTCGGCTGAGATTTTCTCCCATCCTGAGGCCGCGTCAATGAGCATGGCTTTTGCTGTTTCTCGTGGGAAATGCATTACGTATATCAGATATGCCATTTTCCGTGTAATCCAAGGAGCTGCGAACGATGTTCCTGCAGTCAAGGTCACACCTTGTGGTGACCACACTGCCATCTGCTCAGTGTCATCGCCTCCAAAGCAGGAAATATCTGGCTTGCGGAAAAAGTTCAGTACAGGGCCTTCCCTGGTATAGCTTGCGGGTTCTTTAAGAATGGAAGTGGCATTGACAACAAGTGAATTGATGGAATCGGCCGGTGCTCCAATGCGTTTGGGTTGGGTCGGGTTGTCCTCTTGTGTTTTATTGGTCCCCGCCACTACGAAAACGATGTCATATTCGTTTTGCAGTTTATCCAGCATTGCGGCTTCGGGTGAAATCGTATTTTCGGGGGATTCCAGACGTGATCCAAGGCTCAGATTCCATACTTTAATATCAGGATTGCTGGCCACGATGTTGCGAATCGTTTTCATAACAGTGAAGGAGCTGTTGTGACCATTTCGGGCAACAGCGAAGTGGCGGACTCGGAATCTGCCGCAACCGTCATCGAGCGTTGGATTCAACGTCGGACCATCGACTATGAGCGACGAGACCTCGGTACCATGGACGAGGTCTTCCCAAGTTGTGTCGATTTGAGGATTGAGTTCATCATGATATTCCACCCATTCGGAGAAGTAAGCGTTCTTCAAATCGAAACAAGTGTCAATTACTCCGACAATTGGTTCGTTCGTTGGTATTGGAATCGAGGGTGTGAATAGGTCATCGACTTGTTCGGAATTCGGTTCGAATTTCAGCTCCAAAGCATCCTTGAGAGACATGGCAACGAGATATGGTGCTATTTCCGTAAGCTTACGATACTGATCTGGTGCCATATTGATGGTCGTTGCATCAAGCAGGTTGGCTCTGAGCACATCAACGCCCAACCTATTCAGTAATTCAACTGTTTGCGTTCCATTTCGCCCGGTGTCGTAGATTGTTACTAGAGCATGCTCCTGCTGAGTGTCAATGTAGTTTTTTACAGTAAAGCGCTCTACATAATAAACATCTCGAATAATCTGAGCAAATGATGTTTTACTCAGTCCCATGCGCGCATCGATTTCGGCGAGACCGCCATGGGTAATCGATGCCAATTCTTCATTGGTCATAGAGTTTCCGTGATGAACCAGAATCTTTTTGGCTGCTTCCAGTTCCCTGAGGGTTGATTCGATGGTTTCCATCTTCACGTAATGCGTGATGACGTGACACGGTTTTCCTGCATGGTTGTTTGAAAAAACAGCACCGACGATGGAGTCGTTTGCCGATTTGTCGTGGCTGCTCAACAAGCGTTTGATGCGGTTGCTTTTAGCAACTATCGTCCTGTAGCGCACTTCGACCAATGGGTCAATGAAGGCAGGCTGTGTTTTCCAATATGCGATGACCTGATGAAGATCGTCAATCCTGTCTTGTATTTGATCTGTAGTGACGACGGCGTTTATAGGCAAAGAAGGCGGCCCTGGGTGCTGTGCCTTGCCATGTCCAAAATGGCCTTTTAGCCTCAGGGTATTATTCATCGCGGGTGCCTTTCATTTCTCGAGCTGCTGTGCTGCGTGATATTCCAGTTAAAACTTCGATTTCGCGGAGTGTGAATCCTTGGTCTCGCAGTATTCGGATGTCTTGAATTGCATTTGCGCCATCGGGGATAAGAGCGATGTAAATACGGCGGAGATAATCATTCTCGTCATTGGGTTTGCTGAACGCGATGGCCGACCGGATGAGATTTTTCATCTCGCCTGGGTACGGTAGCTGCTCTGCCTTAGAAAGAATCTTCTTAAAGAGACGGATGTTCTTTCCGATGAATGAGAATTGTTTTGCGTAGTCGTTCATGATGCCTGTTGCGACATCGATGAGATCTTCTTTCGTATACCTTCCGAAATCAATTACAGCATCAAATCTGCGGATGAATGCCTTGTCGAATTTTGAAAATAGGTTGGTGGTCGCGAACAAAATAATCTGTTCCGAGAGCTCATCCATTTGACTCAGCAAGGTCGATGTGGCGCGACCCATTTCTCGGATGTCATGTGAGTCGATGCGATCGAGAGCAAGCGCATCGATTTCATCAAAGAGCACCACTGTTTGATCAGGTCGTGTAAAACTATTGATTTCAGCGAATAGTTTGGTGATGTTTTTTGCAGTCTGACCAAGACGACTGTCTATAACAGAGCTGAAATTAACGATATACAATTCACGCTGCATGATTGTGGAGATCTGTTTTACGGTCTCGGTTTTTCCTGTGCCTGCGGGTCCTTGGAAAAGGAATTTATGGATTCCGATATTGCGCCCGATGGCGTTGAGGACTCCTTGAACATCATCCGCGATAGCTTCGGGTAATGGCAGAGAAGCCTTAACCACAATTTTCTTGTCGAGGAATTCGGATTTGATGTCGGAATCGGCCGATTGCGGGACAAGTGCGTTTGCGTCTGATAGTAAAGCGATGATGTATGCGGCTAGTTGCGAGTCTCCAGTGCGATCGAATTCCTTGGCGATGTTGTATGCTTCATTGCGAAAAGCGACGTCATTGTGTTCCGTATGGTACCGGATCAGGTTCAGCACATCTTTTTTCTTCATGTCTCTCGGCCCTATGCTTGGTTTTCTGCGATTTTATTTAATGTGTACTCTGTCCCAGTATAACATATGTTTGTCTTATTCTGCTTCAATGTGCTACAGTATGTTCTGTAGCTTTACTTGGGCTACGTGAAAAATAAAAAGCTCCAGTTCGCGCCAACGAACCGGAGCTTGGTTGAGCCCTGAGGCTTGCATGTCTCGCTAAGACACCGCAAGTTTACCGCAATGGTTTGTCAACGCGAACCGGGCGGGAATCGGGACTCCTTGGATTAAGGAGGAAAAAGCCATGTTTCCTATTGATTTAGGATCTATAGCCGATTGGGTGGGTGCCATCGGTGGGCTCTTGGCAGTGGTCGCTTCTGTCCTCGCATGGAAGTCGAGCGATCGAATCAACAAAAGAATGTTGGCTCTCGAAGAGAAAAGGGAAGCGGATAAGAGGCTCTTGCGGGTTCGCGGGCAAGCGGAATCAGTGTTTGCGGCTGGTGTGACTTTGCCGGAAAGGGATGGTGCTGGGAGATGGGGCATTTATCTCTTCAACGGGTCCGATCAGCCTATTTTCGATATTGCGATCGAAAGCCGACGTCTTGATAATGGCAGCAAGAATGCGACATGTGAGATTGGTCTGCTTCCCCCGGGGCGTTACGTTATGCCTGCTGATGCTAAATATCATTGGGGCGCGCTTGTTAATCTCGATCGGTGCAGGGAAGAGGTTGATCTTCTTGTTAAAGGCAAGGGAAAGGGGATGATTACTGAGATGCGATTCTCGGATTATCGTCGCCGTAGATGGTGTCTCAAGGAAGGAGTTCTTCAGGAACTTTCGGAAGAGGATGATTGACGAACCTCAAAGTTGATGATGGAGTCGTACCAATCCTCAACTGGAAGGGACTGGTTTCCGGACAGACCTTCGGATTGCATGATGAGTACAGTGATTTGCGTATGAAAAACCGGGAGCCATGAAATGGATGAGCCGCGCCTGTTTGTTGGACTGAAGAAATTCAGATTCGATAATTGGAGGTGCGGTTCTTTTTGAAATTTGCCTCAAAAATCGGAATAGTGCGGCATAGCTATCCGTTTTCCTTAGATTTGCTAGGGGCCAGATACATCCGGCCTGCGCCCGGAATCCGCCACACGTAAGCGAAATGGGGCTAAAACGGCCCCGTGGAAGGTTCCAAGCCGAAGGAAGCCGGAGGGAAGAGACAAGACGATTCCTAATTCACTGCGTAGATTTGCGAACCAAACGGCCACAGCGCCAGTTTGGCCATCTTGAACGACTGGATGCCAAACGGAATGCCGATGATGGTAATGCAGTTCAGCAGTCCGGCGCACACGTAGCCGAGCGCCATCCACACGCCGGCCAGCACGAACCACACGATGTTGATCAGCACCGATCCCACGCCACCGCCGTATACCACGGTCTTGCCGAACGGGGTCAACGTCAGTCCCGCCATTTTGAACGCCTGTATGCCCAGTGGAATGCCGATGATGGTGACGTACAGCACCAGTCCGATGATGGCCCAGCCGGCGGCCAGGAACAGACCGCCCAGAAGCAGCCACAGAATATTGCCAAGAAGTCTCATGGCAACATGGTAACGAATGTGGGCCGATACGGGCAAGATTTCGCTGTGCGAAGCGACCGGTCATGACACTGCATCCGACTCCGTATGGGGTGTGCCGAGGAACATGTCAGCAGACCGCTGATACGCTATCGCATCCGACCGCATACGAGTTACGCGCGTGCAAAACAGAGGGGCTGATGACCCCCTCATATTGAAGAGGGCTCCTTAAACTGCTTTCCACGGCTTGTACTAGCCATTTTCGGTTGGGGGCTGAAAGAATTCTAGGGGGTCCACTACACTTACAGAGAAGCTGTGTAGTAAAAGAATGAGATGGAGAATTCAGTGGCTGCTTCAGAGAGCACTAATATTCAGCATTCCGTCGCTTCCCAAGAGTCAGTCGAGGAAGCGGATGAGGGTATCACCCTCATGGATCTGCTGAAGATCATTCGCAAGCACTTGCCCACCATGATTATCGCTTTTGTGATTGTGGTTGCGGCTGTGAGCGCATATACTTTCCTGGCACCGCCGAAATATACGGCAACGGCTCAGGCCATGGCTACCTATAACGCCTCCCAAGACGGGGAAAGCATCAGCCAGCAATCCACCGGTGGCACGTATATTTCCAACCAGATCACTTCGTATCCGACGTTGGCCGTCACTGAAAAGGTGCTCAAGCCGGTCATCAACGAACTCGGTTTGGACGAAACCGTTGACGGTCTGGCGGGCCAGATCACCGTCACCAATCCAACCAACACCGCCTTTGTGAATATTGCCGCGGTAGACGGCGATCCGAAGCAGGCTGCTGACATTGCCAATGCCGTGGCGGAGTCGCTGAAAACGGTGATTGAAAACGATTTATATACCGGGGACACGTCCCCGGTAAAGGTCTCTATTGTGCAGAAAGCACAGACCCCATTGACCAAGTCGTCCCCGAAGACCGTCCTGTATTTGGCCGTTGGCGTGGTGCTTGGTCTGATTGTGGGCGTGTTCGCAGCGCTCATCAAAGACCTGCTCAACACGAGAGTCGAGGAGCCGTCTGACGTGCGAGGTGTTGTTCGGGCATCGTCTCTTGGTTCTGTTCCCGTGGACGATTCACTCGAAAGCAAGCGCCCGGTGTTGGTGAGCCAGCCCAACGGTGCCATCGCCGAAGAATTCCGCCGTATCCATACGAATATTGAGTTCCTGCAGACCGACCGCACCGAAGGTGTGGGCCAGCTGCTTGTCATCACCTCTGCGCAGCCGTCCGAAGGCAAGACCACCATGGCTATCAACACTGCGGTGGCCCTTGCTGAAGATGGTGCGAAAGTACTGCTTATCGACGCTGATCTTCGCCACCCGTCCGTTGCTCACCACTTGGGTATTGAAGGTGCCGCCGGTCTGGCGCACGTGCTGTCCGGACAGATGGGCCCGAAGGACGTGGTGCAGAGCTACTGGAAGCCGAACCTGCACATTCTGCCTGGCGGCAAGAGGCCGGCGAACGCTGGCGTGCTGCTGGGTTCCGAAACCATGAAGCTCATGGTGGAGCAGGCGCTCACCCAATACGATTACGTGATTATTGATACCGCCCCGTTGACGGTGTCCAACGATGGAGCGGTATTCGGCCGTTGGGCCAAGGGCCTTTTGCTGGTGGTCAGCCGCAACGTGTGCGAGAAGAAGTCCCTGCAGGAGGCGTCCGACACGCTCGCCACCGCGCAGGTGCCGGTGCTTGGCTTCATCTTCAACCGTGCAGATCCGAAGAAGGTCAACTCCCACTCCAACTATTACTACTACTATGAAGATGGTGCTCCGCGTAGCAGCCATCGTGCAAACGGCAAGAAGAAGAGGATCTGACGTTTTCCTTCTTCACGGAATGAGGGGTGTATGGCAACTGAGAACGATGATTCCCAGTCTATGAACGGTATTTTGTCCAACATATCTCGGGATGTGGTGGACACCAGCTGGGATATTCCTCCGCTGACCTTCCCCAAATTGCAGCCTACCGATTCGGAAGAAGCCGATGGTGCGGATGAGGCTTCGCTTGCTGAGCCTCGTACCATCGCTTCCTCCGTACCTGCGCAAACGGAACAGCCGGTTTCGGCTGCGCCAACAATCGCGGATATACCCAGTATGCCGCTCGACACCATCGATTTCGATGATGCGGTTGCACCAGCCGATGCCGAGGAAACCGCCACTTTGCCACCCCTCGTCTCTTCGACAGATGAACAGGACGCCGAAGCAACTCAGGCCTTTGATACATCAGGTGGCATAACCGACCTAGAGGAACTTGCCGCGGAAGATCCGGAACATGATCCGCTGAAAACCATTCCGGTCGCGCCGAAAGAGCCATCTGCGGACAAGCGAAAGATTATTGCCATTGTCGCTGCGATTGCGGCAGTGGCGGTTGCTATCGCCGGCGTCATCGTGGTACGCAATCGTATCAATTCGAAAGAACAGCGTGCGGCAGTGGTGGTATGTGAGAAGGCGAAATCCAAATACTCCAAAGCCAACGAAAAACTGCAAAACGCCATCGAACAGGCAACCAGTCTGCAGGGCACTGCGGCAAACCAGGTGGCGGATGCCGCCACAATCGACCAACTCACTCAGGCCGTGACCAAGGCGCAGAACCTCAAGACGGTCGGCGGATGCTCGGTGCTGCTGTCCGAAACCACACTGCGTGCGCACGCCCGTAGCATGAGCAAGCAGATCAGCAATATCAAAGAACAGACCAAGGCCGTTACCGCAGCAGCCACAGCTGTGGACGCCAGCAAGCGAGCTTTGGAAGTGAATAAGACGACTGCCGCATTGCAGAAGGCCATTGCTGACGCAAAGACGTTGCTTGACGGTTCTGCAGGCGAGGTTGCGGACGAGTCGACACGTGACGCGCTTGCCAAGGCGATTGACGCTGCCCAGAAACTCCTCGATGGCAAAAGCACCGATGTTGCGGCCATGCAGAACGCTTCGAAGGTGATTTCCTCGACTTCTGACGGCGTAAACAAGTCTGTGGCGGAGCAAACTGCGGCCAATGCCCAGTCGAATACCAATTCGAATACCAATAACGGCACTACGAACCGGCGCTACACATATACGTGGCAATTTGGTCCGGGCTCTGGAAACGGTGTGAACGGTGGTGGTTCGAGCGGCGGTAACGGCGGTTCGAGCGGCGGCAATAACAATGGCGGTTCAACCGGTGGTAATGGCGATTCGAACGGCGGCGGTAACGGCGATTCGAACGGCAACGGCGATTCGAACGGCGGCGGTAACGGCGATTCGAATGACGGTAATGGTGGTTCGAACGGCAACGGCAACGGCAACGGCGATTCGAACGGCGGTGGTAACGGCGGTTTTAACAACGGTAATGGTGGTTCGACCGGCAACGGCAACGGCAACGGCGATTCAGATACAGGTACTGCTGGCGAATAAGCCATACCGGAGAAGGATTTGGATATAGCGAATGGTACCCCCATAGGTCCCCCTTAATTTCTGGGGGGGGGGCTTGTGGTAAATTAACTACTTGAGTGTGCATTTTTAAGAGGAGAGAGACATGCAAGACAGTGCCAGCGGTGCTGCGATAAACAGCAAAGCACGGTTGAATAATAAAGTGTCCGAGCAGCTGTCTCAGATTTCTTATTGGAGATTGGCTGTCAACCTTGTACTTATGCTGTTGGACATGGCGATGTTCGTCATCGCAGTTGCCACGGTGCTGGTAGCACACAATGAGATCACGTTCTACTCTTCGCGATTCAAATTCACGCTTTTCCCTGTCGTATATTTCGTGCTGACCGCTTTGATTTGGATTCTGTGCCTGCATAGTTCGGGCGTATACCATCGTCATATCATGGGCGATGGATACCAGCTGAACGTGCTCATTGGGAAAGCCACCGTCAAATGCTGGTTCGTATTGTGCGCATGCCATTTTGTGCTCAACATGTATGCGAAGCTCACCGCCATTACCTTAACCGTTCTACTGGCAGCCCTGCTTACCATGATTGAGCGTGTAATCGCAAGGAAATTCATTATCGCAAGTCGTAAAAACGGTAAATATCTCTATTCAACGGTGCTTGTTGGCTCTCCGGAAGGCATTTTGAGTGCATTGAAGATGCTGGGGCAGAGCAAGCAGCTCAATTACCGCCCGGTGGCAGTGTGTCCTATTCGTTTGAATGAGAATACCGGTATGGTAGAAACTGAGACGGATTTTGGCGACTTCCTGCAAGAAATCAACGATAGGTGGGGATCCCGCCTTATGATGGTAAATTATGGTGACCGTTTGGCAGAACGTATCGTCGCGGTCGGTGCACAGACGGTCATGGTAACGGATGTTCTTCACCGCTTCTCCGATAATTTCAATGCTTTTGCATTGCAGATGGAATCTTTGAACCTTGAAATCGCGCTTACTGCTTCTGCGGTTGAAATCAGCGGCCATGAGACTCAGATTCGTGATATTCAAGGTACGTCGATTATGACGATTCGACTGCCTCAATACTCTCCGTACGCACGAATCTGCAAGCGTCTTTTTGATATTGTCGTTTCTCTGGCGGCTATTATTCTTTCTTCCCCAATTATGCTTGTTGTTGCGGCATTGATTAAGAAAGAAGACGGAGGTCCTGTCTTTTACACTCAGGAACGTATCGGCCTACGTGGAAAGCCGTTTAAGATTCACAAGTTCCGTTCCATGCGTGTGAATGCTGACGCGCATTTGGCTGAAGTCGCCGCAGCGAATGGTCAAGAGATGGGTGCTCGCGTGAAAATTAAAAAGGATCCGCGTATCACCAAGATTGGTCATTTCATTCGAAAAACCAGTTTGGACGAGATTCCGCAGTTCTTCGATTCTCTCATTGGAACCATGAGTGTTGTTGGTCCTCGTCCGCAGCGTCAGTTCGAAGTGGACGAATACGATCAGATTTATGCTACAAGGCTTTTGGTCAAGCCTGGCATTACTGGTCCGTGGCAGGTGTCCGGACGAAATGATTTGGATGAAGAGGAAAGCCGACGTCTTGACGTCAATTACGTACAGAATTGGTCCGTGCTTGGGGACTTCGTTTACGTGCTGAGGACCATTGGTGTGGTAATTCATCCAAACGGCGCATATTAAAACGCGGCTGCTTTAATTCGGTATTTCTTGATTTCCCTCTGTTCTTGTGATGGAACAGAGGGAAATTTCATTTGGCGGCCGAAAAAAAGGGGTGCCATGTGGCACAATAATGCGCTGGAATAGTCAAATTGAGTGCTTAATGATTTGAGGAGCAAAGCATGGGGCAACATGCTCAAGCAATACGGGAAAAACATACGGCACGGAATGTGACGCTTATTGTACTTGCGGTGCTGATCGTGCTACTTGCCATTGCCGCAGTGTTTGGTATGCAACTGTATAAGCAGGCAAAAAGCGTCAAGGCGCACGAATCGCAAGCCATATCCTCACTATCCGCAATCAATGACCCTGCAAAGCTCAAGGATGCCGCCGCGTTGCAGGCGTCCATCGCGCAGGCTCAGCAGCAGACGGCGCAGGCCAAGCAGATTGCGCACGGTTCATTATGGAACGTGGCTGCGAAAATGCCGTTCGTCGGCAGTGACATCGCCACTGTGCAAGGCATGACGGAAGTCGTGGACAACCTTGCACAGCAGACACTGCCATCGTTGACCACTGCGGTGCAACAGCTTGCCGGGGCCAATCTTTCCGGTGCGGAAGGGCAACTCAACCTGCAGCCAATCGCCGATGCGCAAGGTAACTTCGACAAGCTCAACCAGCAGGTGCAGCAGCAGAACAAGCAGTATAACAGTCTTGCCGAGCCGAAAATCGGCATGGTGAAGAAAGCCTATCAGCAGGGCAAGGACCAGCTTGACAATATCGCCGATCTGGTCGGGCAGGTCAGCAACGCCACTCACATGCTGCCTTCCTTCCTCGGCCAGAACGGTGCCCGCACATACTTGCTGGCGGCACAGACCACATCCGAAACACGTTCCGGCGGCGGCTTGGTTGGCTCTCTCGGCACCATGACTGCGGATAATGGCAAAATCGCGGTGGGGGACTTCCACCCGAATGGTGAGTTCGTCAATGGCAACAACGGCACCGCTGAGGAACATGCGGTATTCAACAGGCCGTTGGGTTTCTCCTTCGACGTGCGAGACACCTTCGCGGTGCCGGATGTTTCCCGCAACGCGGAAATGCTCAACGCTTCATGGCAGCGTTCGCAATATGCCTGCAACATCGACGGTTTGATTTCCGTGGATCCGGTGTTCATCCAGAAAATGGTGGAGATCAACGGACCAGTCACCTTGTCCAACGGCACTGTGCTTACCGGCGAGAACACCGCCGAATACATGCTCAACACCATCTACAAGGACGTTCCTGTGGCACAGCAGGACGAATACTTCGAGTACATTGCCAAAACGGTGATGGACGGCGCTTTTGGCAACATGACTGTGGACAAGATGATGAAGGTGGCGCAAAGCATCGGTGATTTGGCCGAGAACCGCCACTTCTACGCCTACACGTTCCACGATGACGAAGCGAAGTACTTCCAAGGTGCTGGACTCGCCAAGAATGCGCCTGAGAGCGAGACCAATCCGGAAACGGGCATTTACATCAGCGAGCAGAATCCTTCGAAGATGGGTTGGTATATCGACCGTACCAGCGAAGTGACCAAGACAGGTGACAAGACCTACCACGTGAAGTACACGCTGACCAACCGTATGACTTCCACGGAAATGGCTACCTGCACGAGTTACATTCTCGGTGGTGAGCAGAAGGGCGTTGGTGGCGTGCCCGTGGCGCCGAGTGGCACATCCGCGCAGCGTGTGCTGATTTACGCGCCTGCAGGTGGTTCGATTGGATCAATCGCCGTGACCGGTGATGTGCGTGACCGTAGCAATGCCACCATGGACGGCAAGACATTGAACTCCAGTATGGCGTACATCGCACCTGGCAAGAGCGTGACGTACGAGTTCGACGTGACCGTGTCTGACAAGGCCACGGCTGATATGAAGCTCGATCAGACGCCGTGTGGCAAAATGACCAATGATGTGAAATACAACTATTGAAATATGGCGCGGTAATTCTCGACATTATTGGTGCATGATTTCCTTGAATTCATCTCAATGAAAACTTGTTCAATGAAGTCTATGAATTATTGCTATATTCTTGGAAATACAGGGGGTATTTCTGCCGGAAAGCGGAGATACCCCCTATTTTATTAGTGAAAAAAGGGTGTATTTATGCGAATTGTTGTATTATATTGCATGTAATTAATATCCTATATTTTCAAGGGGTTGGCATGTCTGTTCTTGACGGATTTGAAGCAGTGGGAGAAAAGACCACCACCAATAAGATGACCATGACGGTCATGGAATCATCCGTTCGCTTTTCCAAAGGCGTGACCGAAGCGCTCGGATGCCCGGCATACGTGAAATTGCTGGTGAATGACAAGCAGAAGAAGATCGCAGTCCAGGCATGCGACGCCAAAGACGAGAACGCCATCAAGTTCTGCAAGACCAAGCGAAGCAAGGCCGATGGCGTCGACTCTGACGCTGCAGGAAAGGCTTCTTCCGTGACCGTGCGTACCACCGATGTGCTGGTAGCGGTGCAGAAGTATTTCACTTTCCCGCCGGTCGCAGACGACCAGATCGCCTATTTCGCCATGGATGGCGAGTCCTACCCGGATGAGAAGGTTGTCATTTTTGCTGTGGCCGATGCTGCAAAGGGTGTATCCGGCAAGCGCGGTCCCCGCAAAGGTTCGCATCATACGGCCAAAGATGGCGAGTAAGTGAACAATATTCCGCTCAGCTTGAAAAATCGCATATAGTACAGTTCTCTTGATGTGAGTGCTGTACTATATGCAGTATCTTGATAGGCTGTGCGAAACGTCCATAAACGCTAATAATGAGTACGTATGCATCCAGCCCAAAAATCCTGAAAAAGGGAGCTTGGAATGAATGTGGCAGGTAGCGGGCGTGTAGGATCTTCGTTCAGTATTCGAGTCGCTCAAAATAACGTGCTTGGTTGGCGATGGACGGTGGAAAAAGAGCATGACGGCTTTTTCGAGCCCGTTGCGTCTGGCCGTTCGCTCACGCGTAAGATGGCCAAAAGGGCCGCGATAAAAGCGATGAATGAATTGCGTGCATAAACAACCGTAACGCCATGAATGGCCTGCATCTTTCCATATGAAATATAAAAGAGGCATATAAGACAGGAGAGGCTCCGCACAATG
>UMCE01017733.1_pt1 | contig 19081 bp, 9 predicted proteins | sample 1964191 | NCBI WGS metagenome assembly UMCE01 (sample SAMEA4835964, study PRJEB28245) | human gut metagenome | biome: gut microbiome; material: fecal sample | place: Denmark | collected 2008
AGACTGCTGCCGACAAGCTTTGCCATAATAATTGTGCCGACAAGCGTAAGCGAAATTACAAGGGCAATCATAAATGCGTTTTCCTGACCGTTGAGATCAAACAAAAGCAGTTTTACAAAGTTTGCCGCCGCAAGCGTAATACCGCAAAGAATTGACACCCTGAATTCTTTCCACAGCACAAGGAAAATGCTCCTGAAATGAATTTCACCGAGCGACAACGCACGGATTACGGAAACCGACGCCTGAGAACCTGCGTTACCGCCCGAACCCGTAATCATCGGGATAAACGATGAGAGAATCAAAACATTGGCAAGCACAGCCTCAAATGATGAGATAATCGCACTTGTAAAGGTTGCCGAAAGCATGAGTATAAGCAGCCACGGCGCTCTCTTTTTGTACAGACCGAAAACGCTTGTTTTCATATACGGTTTGTCAGACGGCAATACGGCTGCCATCTTTTCGATATCCTCGGTAGCCTCTTCCTGAATAACATCAATAGCGTCGTCAATTGTTACGATACCGACAAGTCGGTTTTCGTTATCAACAACAGGAAGAGCAAGGAAGTTATAGTTTGAGAACATCTGGGCAACCTGCTCCTGATCGGCAAGAGTAGTTACCGAGATAACATTTTCCTCCATAATCGACTTTACAAGCTCGTCATCTTCGGCAAGCAAAAGGTCTTTTACGGTGGTAATACCGATAAGCTTGTTGTTGGCATCGGTTACATAGCAGGTGTAGATTGTTTCCTTGTCAACACCTGTTCTTCTGATTCTTTTAATAGCCATTTCAGCCGTCATATCGGGACGAAGCACAATAAACTCGGTTGTCATAATCGAGCCTGCGCTGTCCTCGGGATATTTCAAAAGCTCGTTAATCTGCTTTCTCATATCCTTGTCGGCCTGTCTTAAAATACGCTTTACAACATTGGCAGGCATTTCCTCGATAAGGTCAACGGCGTCATCGACAAATAACTCATCGACAACCTCTTTCAGTTCGCTGTCGCTGAAGCCGTGGATAAGGAATTCCTGAGTTTCGTCATCCATTTCGACAAAGGTTTCCGCCGCAAGCTCCTTTGGCAGAATACGAAACAGAATCGGCATTTTTTCATCCTGTAGATTTTCAAAAACCGCCGCAATGTCAAACGGTTTCATCGTAATCAAAATGTCACGCAAAGTGCTGAACTTTTTGTCATCAAGCAACAATTTGATAGTTTCGGTAAGGGTTACGTTAACCTGTTCCATCATCTTTTCCTCCTTTTTAATTCAATTGGAAGTAAAGACGGTGTCACCCTGAGTATTAAATTAAATCAATTCAAATTAAAATAAAAATACAAAGCAAAATCAATAAAACAAAATGAACGCACAAGCGCACATTCTGTTGCAACTTCGCCCGGGTACAGCGCCTTTATTACCGTCTGCGTCCATTAAGTTTTCACCTCATTCGCATTTAAATTCGGGCAAAAGCCCGTACATATTTATTTTATTCTTTTTTATGTCCGATGTCAACGGATTTATCCGCTAAAAATCCACTTTGCAAACATTTTACATTATCCTCTGTAACAGCTTGGTAACTCGGTATAATATTTCTTGCTTTTTGAAGTGTATCAATGTATAATAAATATGCATGATTCAAAATAAAATTTCAAAGATTGGAGATTAACCGTTATGACAGATATGGTTAAAAAATATGTTCCCTATGCGGTAATAATTTTGCTTGTTTATATGCTGTTGCCGCTTGTGTTTATTCCGGGCGCAATGCAGAAGTTTTCACCCGTTGCATATGACTTTGTGTTCCCGATTACAGCAATCGGCTGTTCGGCACACTACTGCTCAAAACACGGACTTGACTTTCTCTTTGCTCTCATTGCGCCGATTATTTATCTTCCGAGTATGCTCATCTACAACGGCGGATTTTCTTCAAGCACACTTTCAACAAACCTTATTCTCCTCGTAGTTTATCTTGTTGCCGGAATTTTCGGACTTTTCCTCGGCGACCTTGCTTTCGGTGACAAGCGCCGTCAGAAAGAAAAGGCAGAACAGGAAGAAGCAGAGGAAATGCTTCTTGAGGCAAAGCGCCGTGAAAAGGAAGAGCTTGAGAACATGACTTCATCAAGCAAAAAGTTCGAAAGAAAAGCACCTTACAGACAGGAACGCAAGCCTGCACGCAGACCGTCGCCTGCACCGCAGAAAACCGAAACAGCAGATGACGATGATTTTGATTATGACAAGTACCTTTCCGGTATTGACAGAAAGCAAGATCCGAACGAAAGCGAAATTGACGATATCTTAAACGAATACAGACACTAACGGCGAGCCGCCGTTCCCAGTTCGTGCAGATAGTATTTATAATGGCGAAAATAAAATGCCCGAGCAGAACTCTATAACTAAAAATGTAAAATTAAAGTCGGGAAGACAACTTGCGAAATGCAAAGCATTGTCTTCCCGACTGTTTTTGTTTAATCAGCAGGGGCGTTTATCGGACACCCGTTTTGATTAAATTTTATGTTTAAATATGATTATGTGATGTTATGGAAGTTGTGTATGATTTTGTAGGGAAGAACCGTATTCTCCCGCACAGCGAGCCGCCGTTCCCGATTCGTGTAGACAGTTTGTAATATAAAAAAGCATATCATGCCCGAGCGTAGCATTGCAATTTTTCGCACAATCCCGTAGGGGCGTTCATTGGACGCCCGCCAAGTAATGACAGAAAATTTATGATGAAAATAAACTGTATAAATGAGATACAGAATTGCAGTTACTTTGTAACATTTATATCATTTAAATTACAATATTATTTGTACCATTATTTTTGTTTAAATCAACCCAACGATATACTTCTGAATCAAGGTTGCGTCAACAACACTGATTTCGCCGTCATGGTTTACATCGCTGTTAAAAAGCTGAGTCTTGCCGAATTCTACAATACCTACAACATATTTCTGAACAGATGTTGCATCTCCAACCGTAATGTTTCCGTCTGGATATGCATCACCGCAAGTCAGGCAGTTCAATTTGCCACCAATCGTTATTTTACACTCTGCGCCGTTTTTAAGTCTGCAATATTTATAAGCCATAAGGCCCGTATCCTCGCCAAGCTGTCTTGAAATATAAAACTCCGCATAGCCGTTCTTATCGGGGACAAAAGATGTTACCGCACCTCCGCTGACAAAATATGCGCCCGAGGTTGCATAGCAAGGTTTGCCGCTGCTGTCTGTACCGAAATCCTCATATGTAAAGTCAAAATTCTTGTATGTGCCATCGCTGAGTTTTCCGGTCATTGTGCCATCATCATTAAAGACATCAGGAAAATAGTCGGAGAGTTTAATCCTCATCTTAACATATTCTCCGCATGTTGAATCATAATTGAATTTCATACCCGTATTACCAAAATAACGATTATCCGCTGTTATCATATGGCGAGTAAATTCCTGATTTTTCGGGAGATTTACAAACTTCGGTGCATCAATACAGTCCTTAAACATCACGCTGTACTTTTGATAATCCGTTGATATGAACATTGCCCCGAAATTCTTTGCCGTATTTTCGGTATATCCCGTTGTTGTAACAAAAAGCTGATTGTTTGAGATTTTCTGCGTTGTACCTGTAACTTCAAAGTCCTTGCGATCTTCATACTCGCTTACCGCACCTGTCATAAGAACCGAACCGACGGTAAGCACACCGCACATTGCGATTGCAGTTATTTTTTTAATTATATTTTTCATTGTTTTTCCTCTTTCTATCAGTAGGGGCGTTCATTGGACGCCCGATTTGATTGAATTTTATGTTTTCGCAAAATCAGTTGATGTTATGGAAGTTGTGTGTAATTGGCGACATATATATAATCTGTCTTATCAAAAAGATTGTACCATTACTTCGTCAGTTTGCTTTTACATGAAATTTTTATTTAACTCAACCCTACAATATACTTCTGAATCAAGGTTGCGTCAACAACACTGATTTCACCGTCACCGTTTACATCGCTGTTAAAAAGCTGAAGCTTGTCAAAGTTCTCAATACCTACAACATATTTTTGAACAAGAGTTGCATCAGTAACAGAAATGTATCCGTTTAAATCCGTATCACCGCAAGTTAAACCGACCAGAGTATCTCCGATTCTTCCGTAATCGCAATGAGCTCCGTCTTTAAGTCTGCAATAGCGGTATGACATTACTTTTGTATCTACACCAAGCTGTCTTGAAACATATATTTCAGCATAGCCGTCCTTATCGGGAGCAAAGGAGGTTACCGCACCTCCGCTTGTCGCATATGCGCCGGATCCCGCATAGCAATTAGCACCGATGCTGTCAGTTCCGAAATCTTCGTATGTAAAATCAAAATCCTTGTAAGAACCGTCGCTGAGCTCAGCAGTCATTGTTCCGTTTTCATTGAACAGACGGGAAAAATCGGAAAGCTTAATTTTCACCTTGACATATTCACCGCCTGTTTTGTCAAACTTATAGAATGTCTGAACATTACCGAAATAACCGTGCCCCTGCGTCATCATATATTTTACGAATTTTTCGCCCTTTGGAAGATTCAAAAATCTCGGTGCGTTGATACAATCCTTAAACCATATATCGTAATCCTTTTCTTCGGTTGTTTGGAACTTTGCACCGAAATTTTTATCGGTATTTTCAGTGTATCCCGTTGTTGTCACAAAAATCTGATTGTTTGAGATTTTCTGCGTTGTACTTGTAACTTCAAAGTCCTTGTGATTTTCATCCTCGCTTACCGCACCTGTCATAAGAACCGAACCGACGGTAAGCACACCGCACATTGCGATTGCAGATATTTTTTTAATTATATTTTTCATTGTTTATCCTCCGTTTTTATTGTTTATCTGTCCGAACCGACAACATATTTCTGCAAAATAGTTGCATCTGCACCGTAATGCAGTCTGCTGTAAATTATGACACACGCTCACATATTACATAGTAACGGTCAAAACCGCCGTTGCCGTCACTTATGCAGGTAAACATCGTGAGCAAATCTCTGTCCTTCTGCAAATAGCAGTCGCCTGATTCGTTCGGCTTATTGACTTTGGTTTCAACAACCTTGTAATTGAGTGTATCCCAATAATTTGTGATTGAAACCCTGTCGCCGATTTTGAGGTTGCGGAGGTTGTCAAAGAATATTCGACCGATGTATCCCGTGTGACCTGCAAGGACTGCGTTTGTATTCTTCCCGCCGATCGGCAATGATGTTGCACTCATATGTGCCGCACCGTAGCTCATATTTGAGCTGTTCGCTCCGAGGTAAATCGGCAGACGCATATTTATTGTTTCGGCGGTAACATAGCCGTAAATGCCGTCGGTTATGCCGTAATCCTCAAGATTGACGGCAGCCTGTGAATAGGTATCGTTGCGGAGCATTTCATACTGGTTCGTTTCAAGTTTTTTGTTGTAGGCAACGCTGTCATTGAAAAGTCTGTCGAGGTCAGCCTTGAAAACAACGGGCTGTTTGGAAGTACGCTTGCCGTCCCTATCAATTTTGTAGCCCTCTTCGTCAACCTTGCCGTCCTTGACCGCCTGTTCAAAAGAGCCGTCCTCAGCTTCTTCAACACGGGTATCAAAGCCGTCAGCCTCACCGTTTGAAATCTGTGTTCCGATAAAATTTGATATAGGGGGGAATGCGACAAGACCTATTCCGACAACGAGCATTGCTATTGCCACACCCGTAAGTATTTTTTTAATCATCGGAATCACCGCCCGAATCATTCTGATTTTCGTCAGCCGAGTCATCTCTCAGCCGTTTTGCACCGTTTGACTTCTTCTTTTTGCGTTTGAGCAGAAATACAACCACAAACACAACAAGAGCAACAAAGCCGACAATTATGCCGATTGCGACTGCATAAGGGATTTTGTAACCGAGAAAGAATATGTAACCGTTGTCAAATTTTGCAAGCGACTCGCCCGTTTCAATATACTTTGTATCGTCATAATCGACACGCTTGCCACGCACGAGAAGTCTGTGAGTATTAATGCCGTATGGGGTACAGGTGAGGAGCGTTACAAGGTCTTCGCCGTCAACAATCCGCAAGGAATTGATTTCCGAGGGGAGAACAACTTCGATTTGATCAACCTCATATTTCAGCGTTCTGTCGAGAATATGAACATAAAATTCATCGCCTACTTTCATATCAGTGAGATAATCAAAGAAAGTTTCTCCCGGAAAACCCGAATGGGCAGAAATTACGGAATGTGTGCTTGCACCGCCGACAGGCAGGGAAGTGTTTTGAAGATGCCCTGCACCTTTAGAAAGAATCTCTTCGCTTGTGCCGTGATAAATCGGCAGATAAACATTGATTTTCGGCACATCAATATAGCCGATAAGACCGTTATCATCAACATTGAGAGTTTTCTCATAATTTGCACCGATTTTCTGAAAAGCCTTTTCGTCGAACGGGTCGGTAATTATCATATTATTTGAAAGGCTGTTATTGTACTTTGTCGCCTCTTCAAACATTTTTTGAGTTTTCTCACTCGGCATCTGAGCAACCCTGTTGGTGTACTCCTTAACCCTGCTTCGACTGACATAGTTATTAATTGCGGAACTGACAAGCGGATAGCTCATTATGCCGATTCCTGCAACGAATATTAAAACTATTAGTAAAATTGACAGCTTTCGTTTCATAAAATTTTCCTTTTCTGCGTGTTTTTGTTCCGTTGTTATTATACTATATTTTACTATTTATCGCAACTGCGTGCCGCAGTCCCAGTTCGTGAAGATAGTTTGTGCAATACCAAAACATATTCCGCCCGAGCGAAAGGTTTAGTTAAATGTAAAATTGAAAATGGAAAATGGAAAATTAATGTCGGGAAGACAGTTTGTAATGTAAAAAACATATTATGCCCGACTGTAAAAATGTAATGGTTCTCCCCTACAGACAATACACAATTTTCATCACATCAAAACATATTATATAAACATAAATATTCATCCGCTTCTACAGCTCTTCTGTAAATAGAACGGGGATGCGTTGCCGCATCCCCTGAAAATTACATATATCATATCACAGATTTTAAGATAAAGATATTCGATTAATTATTTAGCTGCTTTCTTTCTCTTAAGAACAAAGAGAAGAACGCCTGCACAAGCGATAAGTGCTGCACCGCCAACATAGAACATCATTGTACCCATACCACCTGTCTTAGGAACAGTTACAGGGTAGTTAGCAACAGCAACATTGTCACCGTCTGCAATGTTACCTACAAATGTATACTCCTTGCTCTTGTCAATGCTTACTGTAAATACTGAGCTGTTGAGGTTGTAGCCTGTAGGAGCTGCTATCTCTTTTGCATAGTATGTCTGTGTAGCATCAAACTTGAATGTTGTTGTTGTGCCTTCGAGAACAAATGTAGCCTCACCGGTAGCGTCTGTCTTAGCAACTACTTTCTTGCCGTCAACTGTAAGAGGTGTTTTAGCTTCTGGGTCTGTGAATATCTGGAATTCAGCGTCAGCAAGCTTCTGAGTTTTGTCATTGCCGTTAACCTTAACAACCTTCATGCCGTATGTAAATACATCAGGTGAATTTTTACCGGGTTCAAAGTTTGTATCAGAATCGTTGCCGTAAACAAGACCGTCTGTGTTGTGAATAGCTGTGTTGAGCTTAGCCTTTTCGTTTAAATCAGCTGTGTATGTAACAACAACTGTTTTAGCATTATAGAATTCCTCTGATTCAAGTGTAGCAGATTCGAATACAACTGCGAATGTAGCAGTTGCCTCACCGTTCTTGCCTGTGTAAGTATAGTTCTTTTCAATAGAGTAATCTGTACCCAAAGTAAGAGCATCAACTGCGCCGTCGTACTTAACTACAACTGAATTCTCGTTGAATGTAAGACCTTCATCCATTGTATCAACGATTGCATACTTTTTGAGCTGGTTGTCGATTGAACCTGCTGTTGAAGCTGTAAGTGTGTAGGTTACAGTCTTATTGTTGTCACCTACATATGTCTTGTCAGCTGTCTTGTCAACTGATACTGAGCTTGTTGAAACCTTTTCAGCAAGGTTGTACTCTGTCTGGTCAACAGAAACATAATTTTTACCATCAAAGTAAGGAAGTGAAGCAAGTGAGCTCTGAACACCTGTTACCTTAGCGGGCTTAGAAGTACAATATACATAGTAAAGACCTGGGTCTGTTACTGTTGCAGTAGCCTCTGTAACTGTTGAAGAAAAGCTGATTGTTGTAGCAGCTGTACCGAATGCAGCTTTGTCTGTCTTGTAGAGGTTATCACAAGCCGTGATGATTTGCTGTGACTTTGCATCTGAGTATGTGCCCTTTACAGCATCCTCAAGTGCTTTGTCGGTGATAGTACATGAGTACTCACCTGTTGTAAGGTTGAGGTTTGCAATCTTGAAGAAGCTGAATGTGTAATTACCGACTTTGTCAGTGTCATTTGCATCAACTGCAAGTTTGTACGTAGCTGAATAGCTCTCTACTGCGCTTGCTGAGAATGGGATCATGAGAGCAATCATCATTACTGCAAGAACAGCTGCAAAGATTTTCTTTGTAGTTTTCATTTTTACTTTCTCCTTTGTGTTTAATTTAATATATGTAATTCTATTCTAACCGAATGGTTAAACGGGTTGGGGTGGCTGCATGTCGGACACCGGCTAACAACGGTGCCCGTAGCAGTCAAAGAGGTTTTTTATGAAAGAAACATCTGATTAAAATATCATCTGTTCTAACAATTCAAATCATATCGGGTTACTTTCTGCGTCCTGCTCTGCGTTTTTTACGAGCTTTTCCGTAATAGATTGCGTAACCCGTGAACATTGTCACCGCAAGACCTGCAACCGACAAACCGAGAACAACATAGCCGTTCATACCGTCACCGCTTGCCTTAGGCATTGTTATTGCACCGTCAACATAATTATATGTAACATCGTACTTACCCTCAACAGGAAGTGTGAAGTAGGAAAGTGTGTAGTTCGGGGTGTAACCCTCTGACGGTTTGTACTCAAACAGACAGTATGTCTGATATGTTGAAGTACCTGTTATATAATTGTCGGAACTTTCGTTCCATACAACTTTACCGTTTGTTTTTGTAAACTCGCCCTGACCGTCCTTGAAGATTGTCAGATTGTCAAACACAGCCTGACCGTTGCTGTCTGTCGTTTTAGAAACCATATGAGTTTTCATTGAGGCATCATTAATGATTGTATTGATATCATCTGCAGTAAAGATACCCTCACCGGATACCTTCATCACCGCAAATTCCGTATCACTTACATTACCGCCTGTCTGATTCTTCTTGTTTACTGTTGCGCTTCCGTGTGTGGTTTCATTTTCAAACACGGCTTTTTCAACAGGAGAAGAATTGTTGAAGTAAGTTGCAAGCTGAGCATCGGTTTTGCCTTCAATATCTGAGTTCTTAACCTTAATGTACTTAGCCGCCGTTACTTCACCGCTTTCAAGCAATTCAATCTCGGCAAGCCAGGTGTTTGTATCCATTTTATAATCGGGTGCATTTTCACCCTCGGCAAGAGCCTCGGTAATCTTAAATCTGTAAACACCCGCAGTGACTAAGCTGAGGTCTTTGAATTCAACCTTACCGTTTTTGTCAGGTGTTTTCAAATTCGTGGAAATTGTTTTTGCGCTGTTTGTCTTGATAATATTGCCGTCGGCATCCTGTTTTGCTGTATCCATTGATTCAAGACCTGTCAATGTATAGACGAACTTGCTGCCGCTGTAAGCCTGACCGTCAAGAGTTTTATTTACCGAAATGGCAATGTTTGTAGGATTAACCTTATTGATAAAGTTAAGCGCATTTCCTGCTTCGGCGAGAGTACCGACAAATGTACCGTTGAAGTTCTGATCGCCTACTTTGTAGGGAACATAACCTATAACATTTTTCTCTGTAATCTTATAGGTTGCACCTACAGGAATATTGAGAAGCTTAATGCTTTCGCCCTTTTTGATTGTAAACGAACCGTCCAAGGGTGTACGGTAAGCTGTGCTTGAATAATCACTTGCGCCCTTCTCTTTGAGCTGATACTCAAGAGGATAGGTCTTGTAATCATAGGTTGAACCGTCGCCGTCAAAGTCGAGAGCAATCGCAAATGTAAACTGCTGATCTGTATCGTAATCGGTTTTACCGTCTTCACCAACAACATCCTTTGAAATTTCAAGAGGTGCTGTCACTATACTGTTGGTATAGTTGAGCTGGAGCTGTGCATAAGCACTGTCATCCTTGTCATCTACAAGCTTGAATTCCGAGTTCGTAGTTGAACCGCTATCGATTGTTGAACCGACTCTGTTGTTAACGAGCTCCCAGTTTGTTGTGTATGTAAGCTTACTGCTGTTTGTTGACTCGTCAACCGTCATATCGTTGCCGGTCTTGAATGAGTTGTCAAAGTCAGCTATATAATTATCTTTAAGTGTGAAACCGCTGTTTGAAAGAGTTTCACTGCTTGTGCTTTCGTCTGATTTTGTAAGCTTGTAGCTTTTACCGGAGGTATCTTTGCCGTTCTCTTTGATTGTATAATCAAAAGTTTCATTAGCTTTGAGGTCATCTGAAATTTCAGAAACAACATTGCCTGTATCAAGTGCCTTTGTAACCTTGAGGTCATTGTTGGCAGGTGTCATTGTGAAGTTTACTGAGAAGTTAGACTCAGCCTCACCACGCTCCATATAGAATACTACCATATGGTATGTCTTGTTAGGATCAAGCTGAACACCATTGTTGATTGTCTTTGTAACGATGCCAAGATTTGTATGATGTAACACAGCGTCTCCGGTATACGGAGTGCCGTTATCGTTCCACATTCCACCGTAAAGGTCTGAAAGCGTAAGGGGGGCATCTGGTGTAAGATTGCCGTCAGTTATATTCTGCCACTTACAGAAGTTAGCTTTTGTATTTTTGCCAAGGTCTGCCTTTTTGAATTTGTAAAAACCGTCTGATTTGTCATAAGGTTCTACATAACGTTTACCATTATTATCTACACCAACACTTGTATCCTCCCAAACATTCAGACAGAAGTATTTATTATTTGTCTTAACCCAAAACTCATCACTCGGAACTGTAACTGTTGTCGACGATGATGAAGATGAGTAGTCGGCAAATACATCGTCAGCTGTTGCTTTCATTGTATTAAAGTTAATTGAACCTTTTGCCTCTTTATGGTCACCACCGAGGTCGAGAGCAAGTTCTGCGTTAGCACCTGTTGAATCTTCACCGATATAAACCCAAAGGTCATCGTCACCGCTGAAGTTAAAGGTTGCAGGTTTGTCGTCTGCAAGTAAACCGTTCTTCGGAACTCTGAAGTCTATATCAAGTCTGATACCGAAACCATAGTCAAGGTTATCGTTAGTACCCTTGCCCGATGATGTATTTGAAGTATTGTTGAATGGGAAAACACCATAACCGTTTTCTGTACCGCCGAATTTTCCCAAATCATCATGTACACCAAATTGTTCGCCCGCACCGTAGTTAATTTTGGTAGGTGTGAGGCCGTTCCATGTAAAGTAGATGTTATCTTTTGCATTTTTTGAAGTGAATTCATAAGTAGTAACACCATCAGGGTCAGTAGTTGTACGGAACGGGAAAGATGACTTATAAACATTGGCAACTCTTTTATCATTATATGTAGCGGTTGAAAGTGCCTCAGCATCAAAGTAAGGAGCCTTGACACCATTTGCAACCTGAAGATTGCCCTTACTGTCAAGCCTGTTGTACATAAGACCCTGTAAGGACTGGTTATAATTACCGTCGCCCCATGCCATACCGTTGGCGTTGTTTACTGCATAGTAATAGTTATCATTATAATCGTTGATGTTTGTAAGTCCTCCTGCGTGGGTCTTAAATGTTTCGTAGTGTTCTCCACCCCTATACATATTACCGAAGTAGAGAGGATACTTCCAGTCCGATTGATGATCTAAAGCAATGTCGCTTATGTAGCTGTTGAAGTTATCAAACTGATACCAATAGTCATACATATTGTCGTTACCCTGACACTGAAGATACCCTTTCTCCTGCTCCATATCAGACCAGTAGTCAAAGTATGTTGCGTCAACGCCTACGATGTTAGGATTATCTTTGAATGAATTTTCAACGACAGCACCATAGTTTACATTGTCTATTTCCGAGAATTTTGTCCAGCCTTCGCCTCTGGCTGTCTTAACATATGTAGCCGTGTTATCGTTGTAGCCCGAACCATCATATCCCGAATCTGTCGGATATGATGTTGCAGAAGATGCACCGTTGAGATTATGTTCGTTCGGATGGAATCTTAAAAGCGCACCCGCCGGAATTCTACCGCTGAACACCACAGAACCGCTTACCTTGGTGTCTATGGTGTCTTTTATAAGCTCAACTGTTCCTTCATAGGCATCGTTGTAGTCAAAAGTTGCATAAACCTTTGTAAGCGACTTCCAGTCATCGTTTGAAACATAAACTGTTTTATATGTTGCCTTTGACTGTTTGTCGGGAGCTTCAACAGAAAGGTATTTACTTTCTTTGAACGAGCCGTCAGTTGTAAGATAAAATTCTGTGTCACCCGAAGCACCAGAAATGTCGATGGTCTTGATGAACGGGTTAGTCCACTGACTTTTTGAAGCGTCATAAAGAGCATTATCTTTACTGTATGAGTCGTTAATACCGAGGTCGCTTGTTTGTGTTTCGCCCTTGTTGCTGAAGATTACATTTTTATGGGATGACTTAACATCTACATAGTAGTAACCGCTGTCTGAAGATGTCTTAGTCATTGCAACACCCGGCCACTCTGCGTTGGAGTCAGTATCGTTTACCCAAGAATATGCATAAGCCTCATTATAGGTATTATTGCTGTTATTAAGATAGATACGGCGGGAACCGTTTGCAACAGTCTTTTCGGGAAGAGTAAAATTAACCCCGGAAGAAAGCTCAATTTTTGTTGCACCGGATGGTGCAATGGTTTTAAAAACTCCCGACGAAGGATCTTTGCTTACTTTTTCTGTTTTAAGAACCGTGCCGTCATCCTGAGCAAAACGACATGTAACAGAAGAAAAACCATTCCATTCCTTATTCTTGGTCAGGTTAATATAAATCTTCTGATCCAAAGATGTTGCCGCAAACACATTAAGCGACATACCCGACACGGCACATATCGAAAGCATGAGGGTAAGTGCAAGCACAAGAGAAAAGCTTTTCTTTGCGGTTATGCAAAGCTTTTTACTTAATTTCATAATTTTTTCTTCTCCTTCATTGCCGATTACTTTGTTTTGGCAGTCAAAGTACAATTAAACAGAACTGCATAGGACAGTCCAATATATCTGCCAACTAATTATGAAACGCAATTTTTTGAATTTGTTCTTCTTTTTTACTTGTATACAAGTATATAATATTTTATTGCATATTTGTAGAGGCAATACAGCCAAACTTTGGGTAATATTTTTGGTTATTTTGCATATCTGCAAGCACGATTTAATATTTTTGACCATAATGTGATTTTATTACTTATTTATCGCCATTTTTTGTGTTTAAGATAAATTATACCCATTGTACAACCTTAACAGGCAGTTAAAAAGTCAATTTCGGCACTAAATTTGTTGATTTTTAATTCTTTTTTCAAAAATATCAAAAATTTTATGCAGGTTTACTCCAAGCTGTGCGTGCGGAAATATGTATTATTTTGCGATTGCTGCTTTTAAAATGCCCCAAAACCTACATTTTACTGAAATTTTCAGATATATTTTTATAATCAGTTTCTATATCCGATAAAATTAATCACCGAATACCTTGAAAATTCGGCACAAATAAAGGGCAGAGTATTGCTCTCTGCCCTTCAAAATGTAATTCACTTAAATCGCAATTATACAAACCGCTTTATGCAAACATATTAAAGATCTCTGCCGCAGCACTTCTTGTACTTTTTACCGCTGCCGCACGGACAGGGATCGTTTCTGCCGATTTTCTTGCCCTTACGGATAGTCTTGTTGACAGAATCCGTACCGTCTGCAGAAGTTTCTGTAGGCTGAGCAACCTGCTCACGGTGAAGCGCTTGCTTTACGGCGTCCGACTGTTCAACAGCTTCTTCATCATCGGATGCAGACTTTGCCGCTGCGGCAGCCCTCTGAGCTGCTCTCTTTGCCGCTGCAATTGCATCCTGTCTTTTCTGAATCTCATAAACACGCTTTGGCATAATGAGCATCATCTTGACAGTATCTTCACGAATGCTTTCAATCATCTCATCAAACATATCGAAGCCTTCAACTCTGTACTCAACAACAGGATCGTGCTGACCGTATGAACGAAGTCTGATACCGCTCTTGAGCTGATCCATATTGTCGATGTGATCCATCCAATGTGTATCAACATTCTTGAGGAGGTAAACACGCTCCATCTCACGGATTGTTTCCTCGGGAAGAAGTTCTTCGTTTTCCTTGTAGATTTCGAGAGCATCATCAACGAGCATCTTCTGAATCTCTTCGGGTTCCATATTTTCAAGATCTTCAAGGCTGAAATCGTACTTAGAATCATCTCTGATAAGCCAACCTGCGTAGTAATCCTTGAGGCTTTGGAAGTTCCAATGCTCTGCAGGACCTTCGGGGAGATACTGCTTGATTGAAGTTGCGATTGTATCCTCAACCATTTTGAGGATTGTTTCGTGGAGATCCTCACCGTTAAGAACCTGATCACGCTGACCGTAGATGATTTCACGCTGTTTGTTCATAACATCGTCGTACTGGAGGACATCTTTACGAATGCCGAAGTTACGAAGCTCAACCTTTTCCTGTGAGCCTTCGATAATACTTGTGAGCATTTTGTTCTCAATAGGCATATCTTCGGCAACATTCATACGCTCCATCATCATTTTCATTCTGTCACCGCCGAACAGACGCATAAGGTCATCCTCGGTTGAGAGGAAGAAACGGCTGACACCCGGATCGCCCTGACGGCCTGCACGGCCACGGAGCTGGTTATCAATACGGCGTGACTCGTGTCTTTCCGTACCCATAATGTAAAGACCTCCGGCCTCTCTTACCTTTTCAGCCTCGCCCTTAATTTCTTCCTTATACTTGTCATTCAGTTCTCTGAATGTATTTCTTGCATTGATGATTTCTTCATCATCGGTTTCCGCATAACCTGTAGCTTCTTCAATAAGCTCCTCTGTAAAGCCCTGCTTACGCATTGCGGCTTTTGCCATATACTCTGCGTTACCGCCGAGGATAATATCGGTACCACGACCTGCCATGTTGGTTGCGATTGTTACCGCACCGAGTTTACCTGCCTGAGCAACAATTTCAGCCTCTTTTTCATGCTGTTTTGCATTGAGGACATTGTGCTTAATGCCTCTCTTTTTGAGCATTTTTGAAAGAAGCTCCGACTTCTCAATTGAAATTGTACCGACAAGGACAGGCTGTCCCTTTTCGTGAGCCTCAACAATTGCATCAATAACAGCGTGGAACTTGCCGTTTTCTGTCTTATAAACCGAATCGGGGAGGTCTTTTCTTAAAACAGGCTTGTTTGTAGGAATTTCAACAACATCAAGCTTGTAGATTTCCTGGAATTCTTCCGACTCTGTCTGAGCAGTACCTGTCATACCCGAAAGCTTTTTGTAAAGACGGAAGTAGTTCTGGAATGTGATTGTAGCAAGAGTCTTGCTTTCACTCTGAACCTTTACGCCCTCTTTAGCCTCAATAGCCTGGTGAAGACCTTCGTTAAAACGACGACCGTACATAAGACGACCTGTAAACTCGTCAACGATGATAACTTCGCCGTCCTTGACAACATAGTCAACATCAAGCTTCATAACGCCGTTGGCCTTGATAGCCTGATTTACATGGTGCTGAATTGTAAGGTTATCGGGATCGGTAAGGTTTTCAATACCGAAAAATTCTTCGGCTTTCTTAACACCGCTCTGTGTGAGGGTTGCTGTTTTCTGCTTTTCATCAACAACATAATCAATGTCGTTTTCCTTGTAATATTCCTCCATATCCTCTTTTGCGTCAAGTTCTGCAAAACGCTGAACTTTAAGAGTTTTTGCAAAAGCGTCAGCCTTTGCATAAAGGTCTGTTGACTTGTCGCCCTTACCCGAAATAATAAGAGGAGTTCTCGCCTCATCAATGAGGATTGAGTCAACCTCATCGACAATCGCAAATGCGTGCGGACGCTGAACCTTGTTTTCCTTGTAAACTACCATGTTGTCACGGAGGTAGTCAAAACCGAGTTCGTTGTTTGTTCCGTATGTAATGTCTGCGGCATAAGCCTTTTTTCTGCCCTCGTTATCGAGATCGTGGCAGATAAGACCGACCGAAAGACCGAGGTATCTGTAAAGCTTGCCCATCCACTCTGAGTCACGGCGGGCAAGGTAATCGTTGACTGTTACAATGTGAACACCTTCGCCTGTAAGAGCGTTGAGGTATGCAGGGAGGGTAGCAACCAAGGTTTTACCTTCACCGGTTTTCATCTCGGCGATTCTGCCCTGGTGAAGAACGATACCGCCGATAATCTGAACGGGGAAGTGCTTCATACCAAGCACTCTCCAGCCTGCCTCACGACAGGTTGCAAATGCTTCGGGGAGAATATCGTCTGTTGTTTCGCCGTTGGCAAGTCTTTCTTTAAGAATTGTTGTCTGGTTCTTGAGTTCACTTTCGCTCATAGCCGCATATTTATCTTCGAGTGCAAGCACCTTGTCACAGATTGGTTGCACACGCTTAACTTCACGCTTGCTGTAGTTGCCGAACATAGCCTTTAAAAAATTCATCAGGGTTCTTCCTTTCAATGTACCGAAAAAATCGGTCAAACTGTATTTTCAATAATATAATTTTAATTTACTGCACCGCAGACGCTCCAAGGCTTTTTGCAGCCTGAATCATTGCGGCCTCAACCACGGGACCGGCATATTGGAAACCGAAACCCGAATCCTGTACAACACAGGCAAAGGCGAGAGGGCAGTCCTCATCTTTTGAGTAGCCGACCATCCAGCCGTTAGGGTTCTTATCATCGCCGACTTCACCCGTACCTGTTTTGGCACAGACTGTAAGTCCGCCGAAAAGGTTGTCGCCGTAGTAATCCGAAACGGTGTATCTCATAACATCATCAAGCTTTGTCGCCGTATCGGATGAAAAAAGCTCCTGTCCGCTGCTCTTGTAGTTTATGCCGAGTGCGGAGAGTATGGACTCATCTTTGATAAGGGTAGGGTTTGTAGCCTTACCGCCGTTTGCGATTGCACCGCAGATAATTGCCATCTGCATCGGGTTCACCTTGTCATTATACTGACCTACGCCCGACCAGCCAAGCTGGTTTTCATTGGCATCGCTGACATCATATGAACCTTTTGCGGTTTTAATTCCGTCAACATCAAAGGAGCTGTTAATGCCGATTTTCTCGGCAGTTTTTGTCATTGTGTCACTTCCGAGTTCAACGGCAAGCTTTGCAAAAACAATATTGCAGGAATGTGCCATTGCCTCTTTATATGTCAGCGTTCCGTGAGTTTCCGTACAGGTAACTTCACTTCCGCCTATGTTCTCACTTCCGTTACAAACCCAAGTGCGGTCATAAAGGTCAGGAATATTCTCGATTGCCGCCGCAGATGTAACGATTTTGAAGATTGAACCCGGAGTAAAGGTTGACGAAAGCACATTATCAAGGTAAACGCCCTCGTATTCGCTTTCGTTGTCCTCGGTAATTTCGGGAGGAGCCTGAGGATCGTAAGCCATGGTGCTTATGGAACAGATAACCTCGCCTGTTTTGTAGTTATATATTACACATGCACCTTTTTTGTTATAAGCTGCAAGAACATCATAAGCCGCCGCACAGGTTGCGGAATCGACTGTCAGCTTTATATCGTGAGAGGCACGCAATGATTCCGGCATATTAAGTCCGAAAACAAGGTTATAGCCTATCAGCTGAGAACGATACATACTTTGAACAGCCGTTGAAATGTTAAGGCTGTCATCACCGACAACATGAAGCAGAGATTTTCTTACGCTCTCGCTTTCGTTATAAACTCTTTTACCGTCAACCGTCTGTGCAAGAGCCGTGCCGTTGCGGTCATAAATTGCTCCTGCCTGTGCAAGGCCGCCGTCACCTGCTATATGCGCATTATATGCCTGATCAACCCAATCGTCTGCCCCTGTTACAAGCTCAAAGGCAAGATAGCCGAGTCCGCCGATAAACGCAAGCGCAACTATATATATAAGTGTACTTCTGCGAAGTATTTTTTTCAAACCTTACACCACCCTGTGTATCAAGTGAACAATCGAAAAATTAAAGAAAATGCGGCTTTGCTTGCAAAGCACTATGAATACGGTCGGGAGATAGAGCATTTTATTTTGCTGTTTTTCCTCTCGACAACAATTTCCCATTTTCAATTTTTCATTTTCAATTTACTAAACTTATCTTTTTACCGAATAAGTTCTCTCGTCTGCGGCTTTGATGAATGCAACAAGTCCCCAACAAGACATAATACTTGAACCGCCGGCAGACACAAACGGAAATGTTACGCCTGTAAGCGGAAGGACATCGGTTGCACCGAAAACATTGAGAGAAAGCTGAACGACAAAAAGTCCTGCCGCACAGCACGCTGAAATCGAATAAAAGGTACTTCTGCTTCGGGTTGTAATTGCCCTTGCATAAATAAACATTGCACCTACTGCCACGGCAAGTGTGAACGCAACGATAACTCCCATTTCTTCCGAAACAAGTCCGAAAACAAGGTCACTTTCGGATGCGGCAACCTGCTTTAAAAAACCATTGCCGATACCTACGCCGAAAAGTCCGCCGCTTGCCATATATGTGAGAACTCTTGCCTGCTGATAACCTAGGTTGTCCTGAGTATGTTCCCACACATGACGCCAGCCCGAAAAACGGTCGGCAACATACGGTTTAAACTTGAGGACAAAGGTTACGCCGAAAATTGCGGCGGCAACAGCAAGAATAATCGTCTTGAAATCGCCCGAGCGCATAAACGCTGTGAGCAAAAATGTTACAAAGAAGATGAGCGCAGTACCAAAGTCACCCATAAGAGCCAAAAGTCCGACGCATACTGCCGAGAAGATAATGTACTCAAGCAGGTTCTTCTTTGTCATCAACACATCAAGTGAACTTGCGCCGATAAAGATGAAAATAATCTTTGCAAGCTCTGACGGCTGAAATGAA